>ERZ808051.67-NODE-67-length-135676-cov-7.036136_pt1 | contig 135676 bp, 112 predicted proteins | sample MGYA00380199_ERZ808051 | MGnify/ENA primary metagenome ERZ808051 (study PRJEB31490, sample SAMN06133391) | mouse gut metagenome | isolation source: J11 | host: mice | place: China: Chengdu | collected 2015-05 ... | reverse complement strand
CCACAGGCCCAGATCCAGCGCTGCGTCATCCACATGCTGCGCAACTCGTTCAAATATGTGAACTACAGCGACCTGAAGAAATTCTCTTCTGACTTCAAGGCAGTGTACAACGCCCCAAACGAGAAAGCAGGCCTGGATGCGCTGGCCGATATCCGCGATAAATGGGGAAAGAAATATCCTTATGCCGTCAGCAACTGGGAGAACAATTGGGAGGATGTAAGCGCCTTCTTCCAGTTCCCTGACGAGGTCAGGCGCATAATGTACACGACAAACGTGATTGAAGGGCTGAACCGCCAGTACCGGAAAGTGACAAAGACAAAAAGTGTGTTCCCCAGTGACAGCTCACTGGAAAAGATGCTCTATCTGGCAAGCCAGAATGTAGCGAAGAAATGGACGCAGCGTTACCGCAACTGGGACCAGGTACTCAGCCAGCTGACAGTCCTCTACGGGGAGCGGCTGACACAATACCTGTAGAAAAGGAAAGCCTGGGGCAGGGCGCTATGGAAAAGTGCCGCTGTCCCCAGGCTTATTCCGTCGACATCTATAGCATTTCCGGAAAACCCAATCTTATTCCAGAGGCCGGGTGTGGGCAGAGCCCACGGAAAAGAGCAATCGGGATGCTTTATTTTTGGTGCAAAAAATCAGACATTCCTGTATAAGACCATGGAGATTGGTAATACTATAATCAGAAAGATAAATCGACACCAAATTCAAGCTAATAATTCGACAGAATACGGTACATATCTGAATCTTATCGGAAGGATTTTTCCTCCATAGACACAGAAAAATTTACAGTCTCGCAGAGCCGGTGGTCAAGCCGCACGGCTGTGATTTTTATTATATGTTCCCAAAAGTTCTATACATTTTGCTTCTAATTCGTCAAGAGATTCAGTTTCAAATTCAGCAATTTCTGCCTCGCCAGCAGGAACTAAAGTTGTTTCAGTGCGCACCTCGTTTGTTTCAGGGTTAGTTACCTCTTTACTTTCTTCGCGCATAATTCTTTTTTTACGGCATGAAATCTGTACAAACTTGGTTTATTATCTTGAATTAATACTGCGTACATAATTTATCACCTCATTACAGAACAACATCAGTTGTCTTTTCAATATCATTTGCTAAAGCGCGGATCTCGGCAAGTTTTCCAGATACAGCGGCTTTAATTTTTTCAATAAAAATTACTGCATATGCCTGCCCCATAAGTTCAGGACTGTTAATTACTTTATTATTTTCATACTCAGCGACAGGAATCTTATCAATATCAATTACAATTTCGGCTTCAAAATTCTCATCTAAAACAATTTTCTTGTTAATGATATTATTTACTGAGATTTCTTCAATAGAAGATGCTGCAACTGGATCGCTCGTAACTGCAGGTGTTCCATTTACCAATTTAATATTAGATGTAAAATCTACCTGGCTAAATTCAATAACTTTTACAAAATTATGCAACTGATTCAGTTCCGTATCTGCATCAAGGGTACTGTTCCCAAGTTCCGTCGCTTTGATATTGGCTGTAATAATATTTTCATTAATCTCAATGTTTTGTGTTAATTTCATTTATGTATTTTCCTCCTCATCTAACAGCAAGTTATATATGTTTTTTAAATTCAAAATATAATCTCTTAATACAGATTTTGTAATAAGGCAATCGAGTTGTGATAATTCTAATGAATTATCTGAAACAGACAATCGTACAGTTTTCATATCATTAGATGGAGCAAATTGTACTTTAGTAGTGGGAGAGAAAAGTAGTTCTACATAATCAATAACCCTGCCCCCATCATGGCTTATAATTTTTGTTTGCCCTAACTCTAGCTGCCTATCTATAATATCTAATGTTTTTCCCATTTATTTTCACCAGCTTTCTTTTTTATGTTTTCGATTGTTATAATCCCGCCACTAGGTAACGATCCTAGCTGTTCCTAAAACAAGACGAATTTACAGTCCGCCCCACCTCCTTAGTGGTCTATGACGGGATATGAAAATAGGAGAGTACTGAAGACTCTCCTGATATGATCTGTCTTTCCGGAATGTCAGGTCGGAACACCAATCATTTTGTATAAGGTCATCATTAACGCAGATGAGTACGAACCACTTAACACTTTCCTTGGCAGTTGTCAGCCTATTATAGCTTTGGTTGTTACAATTTATCTTCAAAACAAAAAACAAATACAATAGACTATAAAAAATATAAAATACTCTGATGGTTTTATTTAATTAAAACTTTTCATTATATGTTCATTGTGTTATTATATAGCAAAAGGAGAATTCAACATGGAAACATTATTTGAAATATTAAAGGTAATATTACCAGCAGTTATTACAAGCTTATTTACTTTCTTTATTACGAAATATACATACAATAATAACCGACCATTAGATAAAATCGAAATTGCATATAATCGAATTTATTATCCAATTTATAAAATTATATCTGATAAAAATATAACTAATGATATAAATGAGATTATAAAAAGATGTAAATTATATTTCACTAAATATGAAAAGTATGCAGATATATCGACTAAGAAATTGTTTGAAGAATTATGCGGTTGTAATAAAGAAACAAAGAAAAAATCAATTTATCAGAGTTTCAAAGATAATATTTATAACAGAAACTATTATTTGCGTAGAAGATTAGGATATTTAGAACCTAGTTTTATTCAATTATATAAATATGCCATTTCAGGGACAAAATCTTTGTTTAGAATAACCATGGGTTTATGTTTGTTATATGCTACGCTTGTTTTGTGTGGTATAACAATGAACATTTCTAATATGATATTTACTTCTTCTGCGGTTATATTTACCGTTTCTTTAGTATGGATTATATGTGAATTATTATGGTGTTTTTTTAGGTTTTTATATTATAAGATAAGAAAGTAATTCTTGTAATATCTTTGAAATTGGAGATTTAAGACAAACACTTACATATCAGACAAAGATTTCTTCTCAACTGATTTAATTCCATCTTCTCCAATATATGCTTTTCTTGCACTAATTCTATTATTTAGTTAATTAACAGACGTTGTAAAAGTAATGAACGAGAGACACCCAAACGAACCAACAACACAACAAAATCTTACTAATAAACTAGCAAGAGAAACAATCACATTTTCAGAGGTTATGGAAATAGCCGATATATTAGAACATGATATTGTATTCAAAAAAGAAACGGATCACAATCCGAATAGAACCACCAAAAACAAGCCTACACCTTTGCGCGGTGCAAGGCTTGTTTGCTTAAATATGAATAAAAGTCTGATCAATCAAACACTTTCTTGCTAGCCCTTGTCACGACTTGCACATCACACCCGAGTATATTCATCATTTCAATAAAAGAAGTGTATAACAGCAATCATACCGCAATAAGCACCTTGATAATTGAATAGACTTTGCACCCAAGTTGTGATATACTATCTACATAGCAATTTAAGCAGCACAAACAGTCACAACGAAAGGGCGGTGATAATATGACAGACAGTGAAAAACTTGATCTGATTCTTTCTGAAATGCAAAGTATGAAAACCGATGTACAAGACCTAAAGCAGCGCACGGCAAACATCGAAGCAAGTGTCACGGACATTAAACTGACTCTTGAAAATGAAATCCGTGTCAATATCCAGCGTGTAGCTGAAGGGCATCTCGACTTATCAAGAAATCTGCATGAAGCAATGAGACCGAGCAATGAGGTTGAAATGTTGGCAATCAAAGTAAGGATGCTTGAAACAGATATTCGCGGCCTTAAGGCCCGGTTAGCATAGGGGGACTGTATGGCATTGTCTGCTGAAGACCTAAAAGCGATTGAATCAATGTTTGAACCGTTAAAGCGGGACATAAGAAGTATACGGTTGACGCTTGAAAATGAGACGAACCGCAACATTAAAATTATTGCTGAAAGCTATTTGGATTTAAGCCGTAAACTAGATGATGCTTTAAGGGGTGACGTGGTATGCTCTTCCTATAGGGATGTATGAGCATATGGATAAAGAAATGAAAATGATGATTGATTCTATTTTAGAGGAAATGGGCAGAATTGAAGAAAGAACAAACAAGCGTTTTGACAAAATTGAAGCCCATCTGGAATCGGTGCAACAAGAAGTAAATGCTTGTAAACTTGAACGGGAATCAATTAGCATGCTGCTAAAGAAAATAGATGAACTGGAAAAGAAATCAGCATAGCAACTGTTTATTTATTAACCGAATAATACTGTATGAGAAGGTGTAAAGTCTATTCAATAATTAAGGCTGTACACCTTTTAATTTATACATTAAAAGTTAATACTTTATTCCGGTTTATGATCTGCTTGATTGTCTGGTATAAACTGTACAATATCTGTAATATCACATTTAAGGTAATTGTATAAGATGAAGGCTAGGTGCTGAAACTCTATCCTCGGAGCGGGCTTGGCTTCAAATATAAATTGCATTTGAACAACACAGTAGAAATTATTGACAGCGATTACAATGATTCTGACAATGAAGGGCATATATTTGTAAAACTAGTCAATGATTCCGGTGATAAAATACCGATTGTTGGGAGCGGGGGAAGTGTTGTCCAAGGTATTTTCATCCCATATGGAATTACTGTAGATGATGATGCAAAAGGTATGTAGGCAGAAAAAATCATCAAACGTAAAGAATTTGAAAAATACCTTGAGAAAGTAGTTGAGTTATAATATGGACTTAATAACCTTTATATGGTAATATATAAATTACTGTATCAAGACTCTTTTCTTCTGGGTTAAGAAAGGAGTTGATTTTATGGGTAAAGACTTGAAGGGCAAAGAACTTGGAGTCGGGATCTGCCAAAGAAAGGATGGTTTATACACAGCAAGGTTTGTAAGCAAGAGAACTGGTAAATCAGTTCAAAAATAATTCCCTAAGCTATAGGAATGCCGTAAGTGGTATGCGGATGCGAAGTTTGAGGATGAACATGGTGGCATCAATGGGTCTGGGGAGATGACGGTTGCGGCATGGTTTGGTTACTGGATCGAAAACATCAAAGGCGACAGCATAAGGCTAAATACAATAAGAAATTATAAAGAACGGTTTGAACATAATATAAAAAAGTGTATTGGCAATATGATGTTATCAGAGGCAAAACCAATGCATTGCCAGAATGTTTTGAACCAAATGAAATTCAGCTTATGACATTTGTGTAGCGAAAATATTGAGAAAGGCGGAAACCTTTGAAAATAAAGGGTTTCTGAGTGGGTATAATAAGATATGAAATTAGGAATCGTAGGTCTGCCGAATGTAGGAAAGAGCACACTGTTCAACTCGCTGACAAAGGCGGGGGCGGAATCGGCAAATTATCCCTTCTGCACCATAGATCCCAATGTGGGCATTGTGGCCGTGCCGGACGAGCGGCTGAAGCTTTTGGGAGATATGTACAAATCCAAGAAGGTGACTCCTGCCGTGATCGAGTTCGTGGACATTGCAGGTCTGGTGAAGGGCGCCTCCAAGGGGGAGGGGCTGGGCAATCAGTTTCTGAGCAATATCAGGGAAGTGGATGCCATAGTTCATGTGGTTAGATGCTTTGAGGATTCCAATGTCGTTCATGTGGACGGCAGCGTAAATCCTCTGCGGGATATAGAGACCATCAATCTGGAGCTGATCTTTTCGGATCTGGAGGTGCTGGAGAGGCGGATTGCCAAGGTGGCGAAGACCGCCAGAATGGACAAGGCATATGCCAAGGAGCTGGCGCTGCTGGAAAGGCTGAAGGAGCATTTGGAGAGCGGCAGCCCCGCCAAGACTCTGGAGGCTGAGGACGAGGAGGAGCTGGCGCTGTTTCGGGAGTTCAATCTGCTGACGGGGAAGCCGGTGATCTATGCGGCGAACGTGGCGGAGGAGGATCTGGCGGACGACGGAGCCTCCAATTCCATGGTGGAGCAGGTGCGCAAACTTGCGCAGGAGGAGAACAGCGAGGCCTTTGTGATCTGCGCCCAGATCGAGCAGGAGATCGCAGAGCTTGAGGACGAGGAGAAGGCCATGTTTCTGGAGGATCTGGGGATAGCCCAGTCCGGTCTGGAGAAGCTGATCAAGGCCAGCTACCGCATTCTGGGGCTCATGAGCTTCCTGACTGCCGGAGAGGACGAGACTCGGGCGTGGACCATCCGTATCGGCACTAAGGCGCCTCAGGCGGCGGGAAAGATCCATTCCGACTTTGAGAGGGGCTTTATCAAGGCGGAGGTGGTGAACTATAGGGATCTGCTGGAGCAGGGGTCCCTTGCGGCAGCCCGTGAAAAGGGGCTGGTGGGCATGGAAGGAAAAGACTATGTAGTCCGCGACGGAGATGTCATTCTGTTTCGGTTCAATGTATAGATCGATATGTGTGGTCATGACTTTGGGTCATAGGAATGGAGCAAGGCATTTGGGGCTTGCAGGAGTGGATGTAAGGAGGCTTTTATGAATGCTGGTGATATTGCCTTTCCGAATCTGGGAATCTATCTGAAGGATGTGCCGAAATCCTTCAGCGTGTTTGGGTTCGACATTGCGTTTTATGGTTTGATCATAGGCATCGGTGTGCTGGCCGGTCTGCTGATGGCGGTTCATATGGCCAAGGTGACCGGGCAGAATCCGGAGGTCTATTGGGACTTCTCCATTTATGCAGTGATCTTTTCTATCATAGGGGCCAGAATCTACTACGTGATCTTTGCGTGGGATTTCTACAAGGATAATCTGCTGGGCATATTTCAGTTCCGGAATGGAGGGCTGGCCATATACGGAGGAGTCATTGCGGCCTTTATAACCTTGTTTATCTATTGCAGAATCAAGAAGCAGAATCCGCTTCTCATAGGGGACACTGCCATGCCGGGCCTGATTCTGGGTCAGGCCATCGGCCGCTGGGGAAATTTCATGAATAGGGAGGTCTTCGGGGAATACTATGACGGACTCTTTTCTATGCAGCTTCCCGTCAGCGCCGTCCGTGCCAGAGATATTTCCGAAAATATAGCCGCACATATCCCGGAGGGGGCCAACTACATCAATGTGCATCCCACTTTTTTGTATGAGAGTGTCTGGAACCTGCTGGTGTTTGCCGCGCTACTTCTTTTCAGGAGATATAAGAGGTTCCATGGGGAGCTGTGCCTGCTCTATCTTGGGGGATACGGTCTGGGAAGGTTCATCATAGAGGGCATCCGCACAGACACCCTTTTCGTTCCGGGCACCACGCTGCCGGTGTCTCAGGTTCTGGCGCTGCTGATGGTAGTCTTTGCAGTGGGGGCCGACATTGTGGTGAGGGTCCGGTCAAGGGCGTCCCGCTCCAAGGGATAGCGTAGGGCTTGGATTCGGACGGCTGAAAGAGTTTTAAAGAATTTGCTGCAAAACGGCTTGAAAAAAGACCCGATATATTGTGGCGGCGTCCGGAAACAGCACAATATATAGTATATATTGAGAAAAAAGCATTCCATAAAAGGTATATGGGATGCTTTTTTTGTGCCTGCCGCACAAAAGTTCTGATTGCCAAATCCCTCAATCTATATTAAAATTTGTTAAGAAGTGGGATGGACATGGCAGAAAATACCAAAAAGTGGGATGGATTCCCACGAAGGGCCATTTTGTGGCGGAGGCTGCAGAGACATCCCCCTTGCGATGGGTGGTGATTGCGATGTTCATGGGCAGGTACAATCATACGATTGACCCAAAAGGCAGGCTGAGTATTCCCTCAAGATACCGTGAAGTGTTAGGAGATGAATTTGTGGTATCCAAAGGAATGGACGGCTGCTTGTTCGTGTACACCAATGAAGCTTGGAAGGATTTTGAAGCTAAGCTCGCATCGCTGCCGCTGGTCAACGAAGAGGCAAGGCAGTTCGCCAGATTCTTTCTGTCCGGAGCCCAGTATGTGACGGTGGACAAGCAGGGGCGCATTCTGGTTCCTCAGGACCTGAGGGAGTTCGCTTGTCTGGAGAAGGACGTGGTATTCGCCGGGACGGGGAACAGGGCTGAACTGTGGAGTCTTGAGAAGTGGAACGAGAAAAACGCCCAGTTGGACATCAACAAGATCTCTCAGGGCATGGTGAATCTGGGACTGACAATCTAAGGAAGGCATTGGGCGCAGGCCGGGTTCTCCCGTCCGCAGGGCCGACAGAGAGGTGTGAAAATGGATTTTGCACATTATTCCGTGCTTCTTGCGGAGACCATCGAAGAGCTTCATGTAAAGCCGGAGGGGATCTATGTGGACGGCACTCTGGGCGGGGGCGGACATGCTCTGGAGGTGTGCAGGCGGCTTACCACCGGACATCTCTACGGCATTGATCAGGACTGCAGCGCCGTTCGGGCGGCAGGGGAGAGGCTGGCCGCGTTCAGGGAGAGAGTGACGGTGATCAGGGACAACTACCGCAACATGAGGGCGGCTCTTGGGCAGGAGGGCGTGGAGAGCGCGGACGGCATTTTGCTGGATCTGGGGGTATCCTCCTATCAGTTCGACAGTCAGGAGAGAGGCTTTTCCTACCGCTTCGACGCGCCTCTGGACATGCGCATGGACCAAAGACAAGAGCTGACTGCAGGAGAGATTGTAAACAATTATTCGGAAAGCGAGCTGTACCGCATCATCAGGGATTACGGGGAGGACCGTTTCGCCAAGAATATTGCAAAGCACATTGTGAGAACAAGGGCCTTAAGGCCTATCAGAACTACCTTTGAGCTGAATGAGATCATCCGGGCGGCTGTTCCGGCCAAGATGCGAAGGGACGGCCATCCCTCCAGACAGACCTTTCAGGCGCTCCGCATCGAGTGCAACGGGGAGCTGGAGGCTCTGGAGAGCTCGCTGGAGGATTTCATTGATATACTGAAGCCGGGAGGAAGGCTGTGTATTATCACCTTCCATTCTCTGGAGGATAGGATCGTCAAGAATATTTTCAGGAAGAATGAGTCCCCTTGCACCTGCCCGCCGGAATTTCCGGTGTGCGTCTGCGGGAAGGTGTCCAAGGGCACCGTAGTGACCAGAAAGCCGATTGTGCCGACGGAGAAGGAGCTGGAGGAAAACAGCCGTTCCCGAAGCGCGAAACTGAGAGTTTTTGAGAAAGCCAATTAAGAAGGAAAGTGGGAAAATTTATGAGCCAGAATAGAAGGAGCTATAATCGGGCTGCATATGATAAAAATAGAAGAGGAACGGTAAGCAGGAGACAGAACGAGTATATTTATGGGAATACTGTGCGCAAGTTAGACTTCGGATGGGAGGAAGCGCCCGTCCGCAGGCCTGATCCCAAGGTTCGGAAGAATCGTGAGAGGGCACGCCATATGAGTGCAGGGTATGTATTGTTTTTGGCGGCGGCGCTGTGTACTTGTGCATGGATTCTGGTGAACTATATCCAGCTCCAGTCGGAACTGACCGCAATGACCAAGACAGTGGCCCGCAGGGAGAGCGAGCTGAACCAGCTGAAGCTGGCCAATGACGAAGAGTACAATAGGATTATCAGCAGCATCAATTTGGAGGAAGTCAGGCGCATCGCCATGGGGGAGCTGGGCATGGTCTACGCCGAGGAGGGACAGATCATTACATATGAGGGGAATAGGAGCGACTACATGCGCAAGGTGACAGGAAAGGGCAAATAGAGGTGCGGAGTGAGGAAGAAAAAGGAGCGTTTTCAGAGTAAAACGAATCAGTTCTCCATCAAGATGCAGAAAAAGCTTCTCGTGATGTACGGATTGTTTGTGCTGATGTTTGCCGTGCTGTGCGGAAGGCTGGTGTGGATCATCCGGGAGAACGGGACCACATATCAGAAGCAGGTGTATGCCCAGCAGAGTTACAGCTCTTTGGTGATTCCATATAGGCGGGGCAATATTCTGGATGCCAAGGGGACCAGGCTGGCCACCAGCGAGAAGGTATATAATCTGGTCATTGACGCCTCGGTCATGAACGCCAAGGTACAGGGAAAGCAGATCTATCTGGAGCCGACACTGGCGGCGCTGGGGCAGTATTTCGAGCTGGATATGGCGAAGGTGCGGCAGTATGTGGCCGCAAATCCCAATTCGGCCTACTATGTGCCTTTAAAGGGCCTCACCTATGAGCAGATCAGCGGGTTTCAGGCCGCCATGGTAGCCGAGGTGGTAAACGAGGCGGGGGAAAAGGGGCCCAGCAACATAAACGGCGTCTGGTTCGAGGAGGAGTACAGAAGGGTTTACCCATACGGCACCTTGGCCTCAGACGTACTGGGATTTCTCAATGCCGACAATGAAGGGAAATACGGGCTGGAGGAATATTATGACGAGATACTCAACGGCATCGACGGCAGGGAATACGGCTATCTGAACGATGATCTGGCGCTGGAGCGGACGGTGAAGTCCGCTGTGGACGGCTACAATATCCACACTACCATCGATGCAAACATGCAGATGATAGTGGAGAAGAATCTGAAGAAATTCAACGAAGAGCATAAGAACGCATATGTACAGGGAAACGGTGCGGAGAATGTAGGCTGTATCATCATGGATCTGAACAATGCCGAGATTCTCGCCATGGCAAGCTATCCCGGATACGATGCAAACAGTCCCAACAACCCGGAATACCTATTGGGAACCCGGATGGTGGAGCAGATCACCAATGCGGCGGGCTATCAGGAGATCAAACGGACTGACACATACATCGACCAGAGCGTGCTGGACGCCATGGATCAGGATCAGCTGTATGTGAACCTCACAAACAACCTCTGGAAGAACTTCTGCATCGCAGGAACCTATGAGCCGGGATCTACGGCGAAGCCCTTTACGGTGGCGGCGGCTCTGGAGCTGGGGGTGATCTCCCCCGAAGATACCTATGACTGTCCGGGCTATCTGGAGGTGGGGGACTACGAGATAAAGTGCCACAGCGGCGCCTGCGGCTTGCTGGATGTGGAGGGCACCATCGCCAGATCCTGCAATGTGGGAATGATGAAGATCGCCCAGCTGATGGGAGCGGAGGATTTCTGTGAGTTTCAGAACATATTCAATTTCGGCCTGAAGACAAACGTGGATCTGGCAGGGGAGGCCAGAACCGCCTCTTTGATCTATAAGGCGTCGGATATGGGGCCTACGGATCTGGCAACCAACAGTTTCGGGCAGAATTTCAACGTTACCATGGTGGAGATGATCACGGGCTTTTGCGCTCTGGTCAACGGCGGTTATTATTATGAGCCTCATATGGTAAACAAGATCACCAACGCCAGCGGCGCCACGGTGGAGAACATAGAGCCGCGCATCCTAAAGCAGGTGGTCTCGGAATCCACCTCGGAGCTGATCAGGCAGTTCTGCAGGACGGTGGTGGACGAGGGCACGGGTAAAGCCGCCCGTCCGCCCGGATATGCCATCGGGGGAAAGACAGGCACGGCGGAGACCATAGACCCTGTGACCCATAAGCGTTCCGAGACAGAGTATGTTGTGTCCTTCATAGGCTTTGCGCCTGCGGATGATCCCCAGATCGCAATCTATGTGGTAGTGGACAGGCCAAACATCGAGGACCAGGCCAATGCCAAGCTTGCCGCGCTGCTGGGAAGGAGCATTCTCATGGAGGTGCTTCCGTACATGAACATCTTTATGACGGAGGAGCTTACTGAGGCGGAAAGAAAGGAGTTAGAGGAGCTGGAGCTGGAGAACACCATTCAGTATGAGGAGCCTCCGGGGACGGGCGATCCCGAGGGAGGCGAGCCGGGAGACGATCCCGGTTCGGCGGGAGGCGCCGGAGGCAGTGATCCGGGTGCCGGGGACGGAACCGCGGCCCAGCCTTGGATGAACTATCCCATTGATCCCGAATCGGGATACCGGGTGGATCCGGATACCGGCAGGAGATATGATGCCGAGAACGGTATTCCCATCGACGGCGGGGAGTCGGTGCCGAACACCGCTGTCCCGGTGAATCCGAATCTGTGACGACTCTATTCATAACCTGAGCCCCTTCGGAATAAAGTATATCAATACCTTTTCTATGGGGTCTTGTATGCTTGCGGACAATAATAAGCTTTTTCACCGCAAAAAGATTCTGGTAATATTTTTTGTGTGTACCGGCGCGTTCATATTGCTGTTCGTAAGGCTGGTGTACCTATGCGTGTGGCGTGCGGAGCATTATTCGGCGCTGGCTACCAGCCTGCATGAGAGGGAACGCAGCATAAAGGCGGCCAGAGGCCGCATTCTGGACCGAAACGGGGTGGTGCTGGCGGATAACAAGACCGTGTGTACCGTATCCGTCATATACAGCCAGATAGAAGACAGAGAGAAGGTGATAGAGGTCCTATGCAGAGAACTGGAGCTGTCCGAAGAGTACGTCAGGAAGAGGGTGGAGAAATTCTCTGCCATGGAACGAGTCAAGAGCAATGTGGACAAAGCCGTGGGGGACAGAATCAGGGAGTATGATCTTGCCGGCGTGAAAGTGGATGAAGATTACAAAAGATACTATCCTTTTGACAGTCTGGCCAGCAAGGCGCTGGGCTTCACGGGAGGCGACAATCAGGGGATCATCGGTCTGGAGGTGGTCTATGATACATATTTGGAGGGGACGCCGGGGCAGATTCTCACAGTGACGGACGCCAAGGGCATTGAGGTGGAATCTGCCGGAGAGAGGCGCATGGAGCCGGTGGCAGGGCTGGACCTATGCATCAGCATGGATCTGAACGTGCAGTCCTACGCTACCCAGCTGGCGGCGCAGGCGCTGGCTACCAAGGAGGCGGACAGCGTGAGCATCGTGGTGATGAATCCTCAGAACGGGGAAATTCTGGCCATGGTGAATGTGCCGGAGTTTGACTTGAACAATCCTTATGAGCTGCCGGAGGGGACGCCTGAGGATATCACGGCGGAGGAGACCCAGAATCTGCTGAACGGGATCTGGCGAAACGGCTGCATCAACGATACCTATGAACCGGGTTCCACCTTCAAGGTCATCACGGCCGCGGCCGGGCTGGAGGCGGGGCAGGTGACGCTACAGAGCAGCTTCAGCTGTCCGGGGTTCATCGTGGTGGACGATAGGAAGATCCGATGCCACAAGGTAGCCGGCCACGGCACTCAGGACTTTACCCATGCCATGATGAACTCCTGCAATCCTGCTCTGATCACTCTGGGGCTCAGGCTGGGGATAGATGGCTACTATGATTATTTTGAACATTTTGGACTGAAGAAAAAGACCGGCGTGGATCTGCCGGGGGAAGCCGGCACTATCATGCACCGGAAGGAAGACATGGGCAATGTGGAACTGGCCACGGTGGCCTTCGGCCAGTCCTTTCAGATCACTCCCATACAGCTTCTGACCACGGTGTCCTCCATTGTCAACGGCGGAAGGCGTGTGACGCCCCATTTCGGGGTTCAGGCTCTGGATAGGGACGGAAATGTGGCGGAGACCTTCACCTATCCGGTAACGGAGGGGATCGTCTCGGAGGAGACCAGCGCCACCATGCGGGGGATACTGGAGATGGTGGTGTCTGAGGGCAGCGGGAAGAACGGAAAGGTGGAGGGCTTCCGGGTAGGGGGCAAGACGGCCACCAGCCAGACCCTGCCCAGAGGGAGCGGGCGCTATATAGCTTCCTTTATCGGCTTTGCGCCGGCGGATGATCCGCAGGTGATCGCCATTGCCATCGTGAACAATCCTCAGGGCGTATATTACGGAGGGCAGGTGGCGGCGCCCATCATCCGCCAGCTTTTTGAGAATATCCTGCCGTATCTGGGAGTGGAGGGGGAGGGGAATCTCCAAGGAGGGCAGACGGATGAGCAGAATTAGTATCGCGGCGGTAATGTTTGCATTCTGCATCAGCGCATTGGCCGGCCCGCTGATCATCCCGTTTCTGAGGCGGCTTAAATGCGGCCAGACGGTGAGGGACGACGGCCCGGCGGCCCACCTGAAGAAATCGGGAACCCCTACCATGGGAGGGATATTGATCCTGTTCAGCGCGGTGATGTCGGCAGCGGTCTTTTTGGAGGAGTATCCTAAAATAGCGCCGATCCTTTTCCTGACGATAGGGTTCGGATTCGTAGGGCTGATGGATGATTACATAAAAGTGGTGTGCAAGCGTTCCATGGGTCTGACGCCTTGGCAGAAGCTCTTCGGGCAGCTGGCTGTCACAGGAATCTTTGCATGGTATCTGATCCGTTATACGGATGTCAGTCTGGCCATGAAAGTGCCGTTTGTGCCTGACAGATATCTGGATTTCGGGATGTGGAATATACCGATCTTGTTCTTTATCGTGCTTGGCACGGTGAACGGAACCAATTTCACGGACGGTCTGGACGGTCTGGCGGGAAGCGTTACTTTGATGGTGGCGGTGTTTTTTTCCGTGGTGGCAATAGGCACTGCCGGGGGGATAGAGCCGGTGACCTGCGCCGTAGCGGGCGCGCTTTTAGGATTCCTGCTCTTCAACGTGCATCCGGCGGAAGTGTTCATGGGGGACACGGGCTCTCTGGCTCTGGGCGGATTCGTGGCGGGCTGCGCCTATATGCTGCAGATGCCTCTGTTCATAGCCATTGTTGGGGCGGTTTATCTGGCGGAGGTGGCTTCGGTGATCCTGCAGGTAGGATATTATAAGGTCAGCGGGGGAAAGCGGATATTCAGGATGGCGCCCCTTCACCATCATTTTGAACTCTGCGGATGGTCGGAGACCAAGGTGACGGCTGTGTTCACCATCATAACGGCGCTGATGTGTCTGATAGCGCTGGCGGGCATATAATGGGGAAAGAGGACATTTCCCTGACACGGCTTTAGAGGGGCCGTAAGATACGGACGGAGGCGGCAGAGTATACGGGGCGGGCCGTGGGAGCGGCAGCCTGCCGCAATGGACATGACAAGATAGGAGGGAGCGGCGGAAGTGGAGAAGGGAGAAAAATGTCTGGTCATCGGTTCCGGCATCAGCGGCGTGGCCTCGGTGGGACTGCTGGAACAAATGGGAGCCGATGTGGTGCTGTATGACAGCAATGATAAATTGAGCGAGGAGGAGCTGCGCCGAAAGCTGCCGGAGTCAAGCCGGGCGGCCTGCGTGACGGGAGAGCTGCCGGAGGAGATCGGAAGGGTGATTTGCCGGGCAGTGCTCAGCCCCGGAGTGCCGGTGGACATTCCTCTGGTGAATAGGCTGCGGGAGCAGGGCACGGAGATTCTGGGGGAGATCGAGCTGGGGTACATAGAAGAGAAGGGAAGGGTGGCGGCCATCACCGGCACCAACGGCAAGACCACCACCACCACGCTGGTGGGGGAGATCATGAAAGCCCAGCTGGGAGCGGATAAAGTGTTCGTGGTGGGAAACATCGGCAATCCCTATACCTTGGAATGCACAAAGACCGGACCGGACACCGTGACGGTAGGGGAGATCAGCTCCTTCCAGCTGGAGACGGTTCATGAATTTCGGCCCAGAGTCTCAGCGATCCTGAACATCACCCCGGATCATTTGAACCGCCATCATACCATGGAGGCATATGTGGCGGCAAAAGAAAACATCGCCATGAATCAGACAAAAGATGATATATGCGTCCTGAACCATGACAATGCGTACACCAGAGAGTTCGGCGCGAGATGCCCTGCAAGACCGGTGTACTTTTCCTCCGCAGGAGCGCTGGAGGAAGGGTATTATCTGGAGGGTGAAAAGATTGTAAAAAGCTTCGCAGGCAGCAGGCAGGAGCTGATGGACATCCATAGGGACATGAGGCTGGTGGGGCTGTGCAATGTGGAGAATGTCATGGCCGCCATTGCCATCGCTGAGGGGATGGGGGTGCCCATGGAGACGATCCTGAGGGTGGTCAGGGACTTTAGGGCCGTGGAGCATAGGATTGAATTCGTGGCGTCCAAAGGGGGAGTGGATTACTACAATGACTCCAAGGGAACCAATCCGGACGCCGCCATTCAGGGAATCAAGGCCATGGACCGGCCCACCGTTTTGATCGGAGGCGGCTATGACAAGGAAAGCGTCTATGACGAGTGGATCGAAAGCTTCGGGGGAAAGGTGAAATGGCTGGTGCTCATTGGACAGACCAGAGAAAAAATCGCTGAATGCGCCAGAAGGCACGGCTTCCAGAGGATCCGCTTTGCAGACACCTTTGAGGAGTGCTTAAGGCTCTGCACGAAGCTGGCGGAGAGGGGCGATGCGGTGCTGCTGTCCCCGGCCTGCGCCAGCTGGGGCATGTTTCCCAATTATGAGGAAAGAGGACGGCAGTTCAAGGAGTACGTGATGGGCTTGGAATAGAGAAGAGGGTGTACAGGAATAGGAGGGCGAAAGGGCATGGCGGCACATAGGACGGCAAGACGAAAGAAAAAAGAGCAGTCGGAATTCTTCTTTGATTACAGCCTGCTATTTGTCGTACTCTTCCTATTGGGCTTCGGTCTGGTCATGATTTATTCGGCCAGCTCCTATACGGCCTTTGACAGCTTCGGGGACACGGCGTACTTTCTGAAAAAGCAGCTGGTGGCTATTATCGTGGGGCTGGTGCTGATGATCATTGTTGCCAATATACCCTACCATTTCTGGGAGCATTTTTACCTGCTGGGGTACATTGTCTCGGCGCTGATGATACCTTTGGTGCTGACGCCTCTGGGCATTGCGTCCCATGGCGCGCGCCGCTGGATCGGAATTCCCAACACTAGCTTCAACCTGCAGCCTGCGGAGGTGGCCAAGGTGGGCATGATCCTTTTTCTGGCCGTGCTGGTCTGCAAGATGGGAAAGAGCATCAGGACGATGAAGGGCTTCGCGGTCATGGTGGCGTTTCCCCTTCCCATAGTTTTGGAAGTCTACCTGATAACCACGAATCTGAGCTCGGCAATCATCATTCTGGGCATTTCGGTGCTGATGGTGTTCGTGGCCAGCCCGGATTATAAAAAGTTCGTTATAATGGCTCTGGCAGTGGTGGCGGTGGCGGGTCTGGCGGTGTATCTGGTAGCGTCAGGCAGCGATCTCTTTGCATTCAGAGGCAGCCGTATCCGGGCATGGCTGGACCCTGAGAGCGACCCTCTGGATAAAGGGTTCCAGACTTTGCAGGGGCTGTATGCCATAGGCAGCGGCGGTATCTGGGGAAAGGGCCTTGGGCAGAGCATGCAGAAGCTGAATTTCCTGCCGGAGTCCCAGAACGACATGATTTTCTCCATTATCTGCGAGGAGCTGGGACTCTTCGGCGCCATAGCCATCATACTGATGTTTGTAATGCTATTGTGGCGGATGATGGTGATTGCAAACAATGCTCCGGACCTATTCGGCGCCATGCTGGTAGTGGGAGTGATGGGACATATAGGGATTCAGGCCATATTGAACATCGCGGTTGTGACCAACACCATACCAAATACAGGAATCTCGCTTCCCTTTATCAGCTACGGCGGCTCCTCGGTCATGTTCTTGCTGATCGAAATCGGTTTTGTCTTAAGCGTGGCCAAGAGAATCCAGCTGAAGGAGATCTGACGGGCAGGGAGCGCCGTGGGTTTACGGCGATTTCTTGTGGGACAAGGTACGGATGAGGCTTTTCCCTCATAGGATAGAATAGGTCAATTAGTATAAGCCGGATGGTGCTTTATGGATTCTATTCGTATTCAGGGCGGGATTGCCCTGCAGGGAAAAGTTCGTATACAAGGATCGAAAAACGCATCGCTGCCTATTCTGGCGGCAACGCTGCTGGTGGGAGAGCGTTCCTTTATCAGAAATTGTCCCCGGATTGCGGACGTGCATTCCATGGTCAGCTTGCTGAAGAGTCTGGGATGCAGCGTTTGCTGGCAGGAGACGGGCATAGCCATCGATTCCTCCAAGGTGAGGAGGGGCGAGATGCCGGAAGATGCCGTGACAGGGATGCGTTCCTCCCTATGTCTGCTGGGGGCGCTGATCGGCAGGTGCAGCGAGGTGGTCATGGAGCATCCGGGAGGATGCGTCATAGGAGAGCGTCCCATAGATCTGCATTTGTACGCTCTGGGGCAGATGGGAGTGGAGTTTGCGGAAGAATCGGGCAGGCTGAGGGCTGAAGCGTCCAGGCTGCACGGGGCCTACATTCGCCTGCCGTTTCCTTCCGTGGGAGCTACGGAAAACGTCATTCTGGCCGGGGTGATGGCGGAAGGGGACACGGTGCTGGAAGGAGCGGCTCTGGAGCCGGAGATCTTGACGCTTTGCCGTTTCCTTGAAAACTGCGGTGCGTGTATCGAGGGAGTGGGCACCGGCAGGCTGGTGATTCGGGGCGGCAGGCGGCTGTACGGAACCGACTTCACCGTTCCTGCAGACAGAATCGTGGCAGGGACGTATTTGTTCGGCTGCATGGGAGCAGGGGGCTGTGTCCTTTTGGAACAAGCGCCCATAGAAGAAATGTATGCCGTTATGGATCTGGCGGTGCAGATGGGCGGAAAGGTGTATACATCGCCGGAAGGTATCTGTGTGCAGGCCCCTGTGAGGCCCGATCCGGTAAGAGTGTCCACGAAGCCGTATCCCGGCTTCCCTACGGATCTGCAGTCCGTGGTTCTGGCTGTGGAGACTGTGGGCAGGGGATGCAGTTATATAGAGGAAGGCATATTTGAGAACAGGTTCAGGATTCTGGGTGATCTATGCAAAATGGGAGCACAGTTGCGCCAGAGGGACTCCCGGAACGTGACGGTTCGCGGGGTGGCGTCTTTGCACGGTGCCTGCGTGGAGGCCAAGGAGCTGAGAGGCGGCGCGGCATTGGTAGTGGCGGGGCTGATGGCTCAGGGGGAGACCTTTGTGAGGGGCTGCGCCTATATCTACCGGGGATATGAGAACATCTGCAGGGACTTTAGAGAGTTAGGAGCGCGGGTGACAAGTGTTTAGAGGCAAAAGAATAGGAGTAGGCATATTGATCGCGCTGCTTGCGCTTGGAGCGGCTCTGGGCGGGGCGATGTATGTCAAAACGGCATATACGATTCACACGGTCTATGTGGAGGGGAATCTTCACTATACCGAGGATGAGATCAAGGGAATCGTCATGGAAGGCTTTCTGGGGGACAATTCTCTCTATCTGTCTTGGAAATATAAGAACAAGGGGATAGAGGGGATTCCCTTTGTGGATGTGGTGGACGTGAGCATACTGGCCCCGGACACCATCAAGATCAGCGTGTATGAGAAGGCTTTGACGGGCTATGTGAGGCATCTGAACACCTATGTGTATTTCGACAAGGACGGGTATGTGGTGGAAAGCTCCGCCATCAGAACGGTGGGCGTCCCCCAGATCGTGGGTCTGACCTTCGGCCATGTGGTGGTGGGGGAGAAGCTGCCTGTTGATGACGACAGAGTATTTGGGGAGATCCTTGACATCACCAGACTGCTGAAAAAATACAGCCTGATAGCAGACAAGATAGTCTTTGATATGACCGGCGAGCTGACGCTTCATTTCGGAGGCGTGAAGGTGGCGCTGGGAGGCGATGAGATCACTCTGGAGGACAAGCTCATGCTGCTTCCGGAGCTGCTGGTGAATCTGGAGGGAAAGAAGGGGACGCTCCAGATGCAGACCTATGATGAGGACGGAGGGAAATATGTCTTTAAGCCGGAAGGCTGAGGGGTTGTCTGCCCAATGTCTTAGACATTGGGGAAGCGGGAGAGGAGGTTTCGGAGGGGCCTGAAAAAATACTGGATATTTTTTAGAAAACAGTTGCTAAATTCGGGAAATGATTATATGATAATAGATGTGGAATGTTGAGGGAAAAAAGGAGGGTATACTCTTGCTTGAGATTAAGACAGACGGTGCTGAATCTGCAGCCAAGATCATCGTGGTCGGTGTGGGCGGCGCAGGTAATAATGCTGTAAATAGAATGGTAGATGAAAAGATCAGCGGTGTGGACTTTATCGGAATGAATACGGACAAGCAGGCCCTGCAGCTCTGCAAGGCTCCCAAGCTGCTTCAGATCGGAGAGAAACTGACCAAGGGGCTGGGCGCGGGCGCCAAGCCGGAGATCGGGGAGAGAGCGGCAGAGGAGAGCTCGGAGGAAATATCAGCGGCATTGAAGGGGGCGGACATGGTGTTCGTCACCTGCGGTATGGGTGGCGGCACCGGAACCGGCGCGGCGCCCATGGTGGCGAAGCTGGCCAAGGAGATGGGCATCTTGACGGTGGGTGTAGTCACAAGGCCTTTCCGCTTTGAGGCAAGGACCCGAATGATCAATGCCATGGGAGGAATCGAGAAGATCAAGGAAAATGTTGACACGCTGATTGTAATACCCAATGACAAGCTTTTGGAGATCGTGGATAGGCGGACGACTATGCCCGAAGCGCTGAAGAAGGCGGATGAGGTGCTTCAGCAGGCGGTTCAGGGCATTACCGATCTGATCAACCTGCCTGCTATCATCAATTTGGATTTCGCTGACATTCAGACAGTTATGAAAGACAAGGGAATCGCACATATCGGCATCGGTGAGGGCAAGGGGGACGACAAGGCTCTGGCGGCGGTGAAGATGGCCGTGGAGAGTCCTCTTCTGGAGACCACCATCTCCGGAGCCACGGACGTGATACTGAACGTTTCAGGGGACATTTCCCTGACGGATGCCAGCGAGGCGGCGGATTTCGTTCAGGGTCTTACCGGGGAAGAGGTCAATATCATATTCGGCGCTATGTACGACGAGACCAAGACGGACAGCTGTACCGTCACGGTCATCGCCACCGGGCTGGAGGATACCGCGGGAGGCGGACAGCAGCTGTCAAGAATGGGGACAAGCTCTCTATATAGGCAGCCGGCGGCCCACAGTACAGCCGGGGGGCTGAAGAATCTGAACCCTGCGGCGGGAACCGGTGCGCCTCAGGGGGGGACAAGCATACCCGCAGGGGTGCAGGGCATTCAGAAGCCTCCGGACATCCGCAGCAACGTGCCGGAGAAATCCTTGAAGATCCCTGACTTTTTACAGAGAAAATAGTGTTTCGATATAGTATTTCAATGATGTCTGCAACAGTCGGGCGGCTTGCCGTCCGGCTGTTTTTTGTCGAAAAATTCTTGTTCTTTTTTCCTCTGTTTGACAAAATCTCAGGTACAATCCCTTTATAATAATTATGAAAAGGATGATGCAAATGCACTATGAGCTATATGTTGACAGTCTGTTTTTCATGAATTTCATTATGAACCTTTATCTTCTGATTTTGGTGGACCGCAGCATTCTTCGGACTGCCCCTCTCTGGCGGCTGGCGCTGGGCGCTGCAGCAGGCGCGCTGGGGTTTCTGGTTCCCTTGTGGGGAGTGGGACCAGCCGGCCTGCGTCTTGCGGCGGGAATGGGGCTGGGTACGGTGGGGATGCTTTGTATTGCCTTCCGTATCAGGAGCCTGAGAATGTTTCTGAGGCTGCTGGAGCGACTGGCCATATACTCCTTTGGAATGGGCGGGGCCCTGCTTTTTTTGATAAAGCGCCTGCCTATGGCAAAGGAGACGCTGACGGGGCTTTTTGGGGTTCTGGGGGCCGGGGGGCTGGTCTTTCTCCTGCTTGGCAGATTCAGACACGGCATGAACCTGAACGACTGTCTATGTCGCGCTACCCTATGCCGGAACGGGAAACGGCTGGAGGTGGGGGCCTTGGTGGATTCGGGCAACAGTCTGGTGGAGCCTATAAGCAAAAAGCCGGTCTGTGTGTTGGACAGAGGGGCCTTCGAGATGCTTTGGGAGGGTGAGGATGGCACATTCAGGGCGATTCCCTACCGGAGTATCGGGAAGAAGAGGGGAATCATGCCAGGATACCTTCTTTCTGGTCTGGAGCTGGAGGCGGAGGGTATGAGCCTATACTTCAAGGACGTATATGTGGCTGTCAGCGGGGAAGAGATTTCCGCCGGGGAAGGTGTCGATGCAGAATCCGTAAAAATGATTGTGAACCCCGGACTCTTGACGGGGAGCAGAAAGGGGAAGCCGTTGGGACGGCGGGACGAGGGAAAGGATGATTCTGAAAATAGCGTTACCGGGCAAGATGCAGTTTAAGATGATACGCAGGGAAAACCTGTTCGGGCATAGAAAGGGGGAGATTCACTACATAGGCGGTGCAGAGGTGTTGCCGCCTCCGCTGGAGGTGGAGAAGGAGAGTCAGGTCATCAGTGACCTGGGCACGGAATACGATGACGAGGCCAAAGCCATTCTCATTGAGCACAATCTGCGTCTGGTAGTGTACATAGCCAAAAAATTCGACAACACGGGAGTGGGGGTGGAGGATCTGATCTCCATCGGAACCATAGGACTGATCAAATCCATCAATACCTTCAAGCCTGACAAAAACATCAAGCTGGCTACATATGCGTCCCGGTGCATCGAAAACGAGATATTGATGTACCTGCGCAGGAACAACAAGACGAAGCTGGAGGTGTCCATAGACGAGCCGCTGAATGTGGACTGGGACGGCAACGAGCTGCTGCTGTCGGACATTTTGGGCACGGACGAGGATGTGATCTATAGGGATATCGAGAACGAGGTGGAGCGCAAGCTCCTTCTGGGCGCCATCAGCAAGCTTTCCGACAGAGAGAAGAAGATCGTAAACCTTCGCTTCGGGCTGGGAACGCAGGACGGACATGAGATGACGCAGAAGGAGGTGGCGTCTCTTCTGGGGATCTCCCAGTCCTACATATCCAGATTGGAGAAGAAAATCATGCGACAGCTGAAAAAAGAAATGAGCAACAACATTTAGGCTATGCAAGATGGGAAAAATAGGGTATAATATCGAAACAGAAGGACATTGTTTCGACTTTTGATTCCATGTGCGCTGAGGCGCACGGAAATAGGGTATAATATCGAAACAGAAGGACATTGTTTCGACTTTTGATTCCATGTGCGCTGAGGCGCACGGAAATGGGGTATAATATCGAAACAGAAGGACATTGTTTCAAAGTTTAAACTTTTTTACGGAGTATAAAAGCGTTGGTTCAGCGTAATGATATATTATCGATGGAATATCTGAAAAAAATGGCGTTTACGGGGTGCCATCAGGGAATGCGCTATCGTCTGGAGAAGGCGGAGGGGCAGGACGGCAGCGGAAGGCTTCGCTGCACGGTCTGGCCGGAACCCTTCAATTTTTTCACGACGCCCGAGGAAGAGAAAGAGACAGAAGAGTTTGCGTTTGAGGAAGACGGCGTTGCAGAGGCCGTCGCATGGATGAACGAAAGGCTCGCTGCGGGACGGGAGAAGTGGGCCCATGCGGGAGACAGCTGGGACAGCCGCCGGTAAGGTTGCGGAATGTGGAATGTTTTTGAATATATATGGAGGGACATGGTATCTATGTTGAGATACATGCCCTACGGTCTGGTGATGGGGATTCCCGTCGCCGGGATTTTGCTGGCGGTGGCGAATCTCTTGCGAAGTCGCAAAAAAAGAGAAGCCGCCGCCGTGCTGCCCATGATCTTTTTTGGAATTTATCTTTCGGTGATGCTGATCATCACCTTCTTGTCCAGAGAAGGCGGAGGGGGAAGTGTTTTTGATCTGAAGCTGTTCTCTACCTGGGGGATTAATGATAGGAACAATGCTCTGGTGGTGGAGAATGTGCTGCTGTTTGTGCCTTATGGGTTTTTCGGCTGCTGGGCCTTTGAGCGGGCGAAAGGCTTTCTTTGGTGTACGCTCATGGGGGCTGCTACCAGCCTTACCATAGAAACTCTGCAGCTGGTTACGGGCAGGGGGTTCTTCCAGATTGACGATATCGTGACAAACACGCTGGGGGCTATGGTGGGCTGGCTGATCTTCCGCTTGTTTTTCTGGCGCAGGAGATGAGCCCCTATTTCTCGTGGGGGAAATCATTCATACAGTAGGATCGTTCATGCAGTAAGATAATTCTTCATAGTTCGCAGGGCATTTTTCTCCAGTCTGGAGACCTGAGCCTGAGAGATGCCTATGGACTCTGCGACCTCCATCTGGGTTTTCCCCTCGAAGAAGCGCAGGGAGATGATCTGATGCTCCCTTGGATTGAGGCGCTTCATGGCCTCGCTGAGAGAAAGATGCTCTACCCAGGTCTCTTCTTTGTTTTTCTTGTCGCTGATCTGGTCCATGACATAGAGGGTATCGCCTCCGTCGGTAAATATGGGCTCATAGAGGCTCATGGGATTCTGGATGGCATCCAGAGCGTAGGCAATGTCCTCCTTTGAGACGCCGATTTCCGTGGCGATTTCTTCTATGGAAGGCTCTTTCAGATTCTTTCTGGTCAGCGCCTCTCTGGCATAAATGGCTTTGTAAGCGGTATCCTTCAGAGAGCGGGACACCCGCAGCTGGCTGTTGTCCCGCAGAAACCGCCGAATCTCTCCGATGATCATGGGAACGGCATAGGTGGAGAATTTCACGTTCAGGGAGGAGTCAAAGTTGTCGATGGCCTTGATCAGCCCGATGCATCCGATCTGGAACAGATCGTCCACGTTCTCGTTGCTGGAAGAAAATCGTTTGATAACGCTCAGGACCAGACGCAGATTTCCCTCGATATAAGCCTCCCTTGCCTTGGAGTCGCCTGCCTCGATCTGCTGAAAGAGGGCCTCCTTTTCCTCTGCTTTCAGCAGCGGCAGCTTGGAGGTGTTCACGCCGCAGATCTCTACTTTACCTTGTGTCATTTTCTTCCTCTTTCCTGCGCCGGTTATGCGCGTTGAATTATAGTGGTAGTATGTACCTGAAGAAGAAAAATATTCCCGGAGGCACACTTTTTGTTCTCGCCTGCTTTGGAGCCGCATACTAGTAAGTAAAAAGGGTTTGTGGGTTTTAAGATGCTGTACTCCGAATTGAAAAATAAAGATGTCATCAACATAAGAGATTGCCGTAAATTGGGCCGGGTCTGCGATCTGGAGTTCGATCCCTGCAGCGGCTGTATCTGCAAGATCATGGTGCCGGGCTGCAATCGACTCTTCGGGTTTCTCAACTGTGATCCGGATATCGTGATCCCCTTCAGGGATATCAAGCAAATAGGGCCGGATATTATTCTCGTTGACATTCATTGCTGAATGTGTTAAATTTAGGGCATATTCATACGACTGCCGTGTATAGGGGGGGAAAGGCTATGAAATGTCCTTTTTGCAGCCATGAGAATACCAGAGTGATCGATTCTAGACCGGCCGAGGACAACAATTCCATCCGCCGCCGCCGGGTATGCGACGAATGCGGTAAAAGATTTACCACATATGAGAAGGTGGAGACGATTCCGCTGATCATTATCAAGAAGGATAACAACAGAGAGACCTATGACCGGTCTAAGATAGAAGGGGGCGTGCTTCGGGCCTGCCACAAAAGGCCGGTGAGCGCCCAGCAGATCACCATGCTGGTGGACGAAGTGGAGAACGAGATATTCAATATGGTGGAAAAGGAGATATCCAGCCAGACCATCGGGGAGCTTTTGATGAATAAGCTGATGAATCTGGACGCTGTTGCCTATGTGAGGTTTGCCTCTGTGTATAGGGAATTCAAAGATGTGAACACCTTTATGGAAGAGCTGAAGAAGATGCTGAAGTGAACTGTGGGGACAAAGCAAAAAGGGGCTGTAACAGCCCCTTTTTACTTTGGGCGCCTTTGGGGGGGCGTATAGACGCCTTTTTTACAAATGGAATGGACTTTAGCATTTTTTCCGCAGGAATCGGTATAGGCATCCCAGATACAGAAGGCCCAGCAGCAGCTGGCTGGCCAGAAGTCCCCAGAGATACCCCGTGATTCCGAAACGGGGAATGGCAAAGAAGACAAAGCCCAGACGAACCAGCAGGCAGATTACGTTCATAACGAAAATATGTCCTGCCAGTCCCAGTCCCTGAAGTATGCTGGATAGGGTGGTGTCCAGATAGAGAAAGGGACAGATAAAGCCTAGAGTGGTGATGAAGTAGCCGGCCAGCGGGCTGTGGAACAATGCGGTGCCCAGCCATTTCCCCAGAAAAACAAAGACGCACATACAGCAGCCCCCCATGAGTCCGCAGTACTTTACGGTGCGCAGGGTGGCCTTTTTCACCTCTGCCATATTTCCAAGAGCATAGTTCTCCGATATGATGGGAAGCAGGAGCACGGCCACGGAGCTTGTGATGGCGTTGGGAAAGAAGATAAAGGGCATTGCCATGCCGGTGAACACCCCGTACACGCTCAAGGCAGTGGTATTGTCATAGCCATAGCCTTTCAGCATGGAAGGAATGGAGACGGATTCCACGCTCTGCAGAAGGTTTAGCACGATGCGGTTGGCGGTCAGCGGGAGCGCCATGGAAAGCAGCTTACCGTATAGGGCTCCCGAGGACAGAAATCCTCCGGGGACTGCGGATCTGCTGCCATGGGAAAGAATATTCCGGCCAGAGCCCTTTAGGAGGATTCCGGAATTCATGCCATGAGGGCGGACGGCAAGGAGCGTCATGATCATAGAGAAGAATTCTCCCACAGTGAGGCCCAGCACAGCCACATTGATGGAGGGAGATATGCCTATGGATACATAGTATGACGATGCTATGTAAACGCAGCCGACTCTGGCAATTTGTTCCAGAAGCTGGGCCCCTGCAGGGATTCCGGCCTTTTTTATGCCATAGAAGTAGCCGTTGATACAAGAATGGACGGCGCTCATAGGGACGGAGAAGGAAAGAATCCGGAGCATGGCGCAGGTCCGGGGCTCCTGAAGGAGATGGATGGAGATGCTCTCCGCAAAAAAGTATAGGGCGGCGTTGCAGGCCAGAGAAAGCGGCAGGGATATGCTCAGGCCCAACACAAGGGGTCTGAGAGAAGGCTTTTTCTGAGTGGCGGCCTGTTCCGCTACCAGCTTGGAGATGGCGGTCTGGTAGCCTGCCGCCGTGAGGGAGAAGGATAGGGAGAGAACCGGGCTAAGCAGCTGGTAGATTCCCATTCCCTCCTCCCCGAATAGGCGGGAAAGGCCTATTCGATAAAAAAAGCCGATTAATCTGGTGATCATGCCCGTGGCGGTGAGGATGAATGCGCCCATGATCAAAGGGTGCCGTCTGGCTTTGAAATGTGCAGAGGGTAGATTGCTCACGGTTCATGCTCCTTGGTTTTTTCATCATTATATTCTGCGGAAGAGGTTGACAGAACAAGGGGGCAGTGATATGCTGTGTGCAAAAATCCTCTGCGGGGCGACTGCTTCCCGGGAAAGGGAAGTATGATTTCCGTGGGATGGCTGCAGAGGCGAAGCGGGCAGGGAGGTACAACATGATATATTTGGACAATGGGGCTACCACGAAGACGGCTCCGGAGGTGGTGGAGGCTATGCTGCCCTATTTCACGGAGAATTTCGGAAATCCGGGGGGGATTTATTCTCTGGGTTCGGCGGGGAAAAAGGCCGTCAATCAGGCCAGAAGGACGCTGGCGGAGATGATCGGGGCCAGACCGGAGGAGATCTATTTCACATCGGGAGGCACTGAGTCGGACAATTGGGCCATTAAGGCGGCGGCAGAAGGCTGCGCCCAAAAGGGACGGCATATCATTACGACGAAAATAGAGCACCATGCGGTGCTTCACACATGCATGGATCTGGAGAAGAGGGGCTTTGAGGTGACTTATCTGGAGGTGGACGGCTATGGGAGGGTGGAGCCGGAAGCGCTGGAGAAGGCGATTCGGCAGGACACGGTTCTGATCAGCGTCATGGCCGCAAACAACGAAATCGGGACATTGGAACCCATAGGGGAGATCGGCAGGCTTGCCAGAGAGAGAGGCATTTTGTTCCATACGGACGCAGTGCAGGCCTTGGGGCAGATTCCCATGCATGTGGAGGAATTGTGCGTGGACATGCTCAGCGCCAGCGCCCACAAGCTAGGGGGGCCCAAGGGGGTGGGCATGCTGTATGTCCGCAGCGGGCTTAAGATTCCCTCCTTCTTGCACGGCGGCGCGCAGGAGAGAGGCAGGCGGGCAGGCACGGAGAATGTGCCGGGTATCGTGGGATTCGGTGCGGCGGCGGCAAGGGCTATGAGGATTATGAAAGACAAAACTGTCAGAGAAATAGAGCTCAGGGACTATCTGATCCGCAGGATAGAGGATGAAATCCCCTACTGCAGGCTCAACGGCCATAGGACGGACAGGCTTCCCGGAAACGTGAACATATCCTTCTCCTTTGTGGAGGGGGAATCGGTGCTGATTGCGCTGGATATGAAGGGAATCTGTGCTTCCAGCGGTTCCGCCTGCACCTCAGGCGCTCTGGATCCCTCCCATGTGCTGCTGGCAATAGGGCTGGAGCAGTCGGAGGCTCAGGGGGCTATTAGGTTCACGCTCTCGGAGGAGAACACGGTGGAGGAGATTGACACGGTGGTAGACTGCCTGAAGCAGAGCGTAGCCAGATTCCGGGAAATATCTCCCTCATACGAGGAATTCCAAAGGACTCAGAGCAAGGGAAGCCTCTAAAAAGGGGCATGTCATAGATGAATCATAGTTGCCGGAAGAGGCCGGCAGGATAGGAGTGGAAAGATGAATGGGGAGATTGCTGCTTCGGGAAGATACAAGCTGCTGGTGGTGGAGGACGACGGAGTCATTGCAGAGGAAATGAAGCGACAGCTGGAAAAGTGGGGATATGAGGTGGTCTGCGCGGAGGATTTCAAGAATGTATTGGCGGAATTCACCCGCATAGCCCCCCATCTGGTGCTGATGGACATAGGGCTGCCCTTCTTTAACGGGTACTATTGGTGTTCCCAGATCAGGCAGATCTCTCAGGTTCCCATTATTTTTGTCTCGTCTGCCGGTGATAATATGAATATCGTCATGGCCGTGAACATGGGAGGGGACGACTTTCTGGTCAAGCCCTTCGGGGCGGAGGTGCTGTCTGCAAAGGTGCAGGCCATGCTCAGGCGTACATATGCCTTTCGAGAGCAGATGAACGTGATGGAATATCAGGGACTCATACTTGATCTGTCGGATGCCTCCCTGCTGGCAGAAGGGAGGAAGCTGGAACTGACAAAGAATGAGTTCCGTATTCTTCAGCTTTTGTTTGAAAATGCCGGATCTACGGTGGCCAGAGAGACCATTATGAAGCGTCTGTGGGATAATGACTGTTTTGTGGACGACAATACTCTGACGGTGAACATGACCAGACTTAAGAAAAAATTGGAGACTGTGGGAGCCGGCGGGCTGATACATACCCAGAAGGGGCTGGGGTATGTGCTGGGAGCGGGGTGACGGTATAATGGCGGATCCGGGACCGGGTCCGTGTGGGAGAGGGAGGAGCGGTTATGAGACTGTGGCTGCGGTATCTGCATGAAAAGAGACAGATTGTTCTTTTGTATTTCGTCACGGCTTTTCTGTTTATCACCATAGGATCGCTGTACCATTTTGAGAATCTGGAAAAGCTCTTGTACGCGGCGCTTCTGACCTTTGTGATATGGGGGGCTGCGGCCATATGGGGGGGACTTCGGTATGTGGGCAGGAGCAGGAGGCTGGAAGAAGCGGCAAGGCATTTTGAGCAGTCCGGGGAGCTTTTTCCAAGGGAATACTGGGAAGAGGGGCAAAACGGAGACGGAGAGGCTGTCTTTGGCGCGCAGGACTATGGGGAGGCATTCATGAGGCTGCTTTTTCTGGTGTCCGGGGAAATGGAGGCCCAGCGGATGCGCTGGGAGGAACGGACGGCAGAGTGCAGGGACTACTATATCATGTGGACTCACCAGATCAAAACCCCTATCTTTGCCTTGAGGCTTCTTCTGGAGAATGGGGAGACCCATGACAGAAATGCCTTTCTGATGAGGGAGGAGCTGTTCAAGATCGAACAATACGCTGAGATGGCTCTGACTTTCCAGCGTCTGGAAAACATCTCCTCGGATCTGGTGCTGCAGAAATACAGCTTATATGCCATGCTGAAGCAAGCGGTTCGCAAATATGCCGTGCTGTTTATCAACAAGGGGCTGAGTCTGGAGCTGCAGGAGACAGAGGCAGAGGTAGTGACCGACGAAAAATGGTTTGGCTTCTGTGTGGAGCAGCTTCTGTCCAACAGCATCAAATATACGCCGGAAGGGAAAATTATCATCAAGACGGACGCGGCGGAGACGGAGGGAAAGACAGTGCTTTCCATAGAAGATACCGGAATGGGTATACGGCCGGAGGATCTGCCCAGAATCTTTGAAAAGGGATTCACGGGGTATAATGGGAGGCTGGATAAAAAGTCCACGGGAATCGGACTGTATCTGTGCCGGAATATATTTCTGCATCTGGGTATTTCCTTCAAGGTGGAGAGTCAGGAGGGGAAGGGCACAAAGGTGATGCTGACCATTCCCTGCGGGAAAAGGCTCTGAGGCATGGAAGGCGGAAGGTGACAGAAACGTAAGGTTCACGAAAGGAAATGTAAGGCAGATCTATGGCAGCGCATTTCCTTTTTTTGTATTCTGTATATATGAAATGCAGGAAGCAGAGAAACCTTTGTGGAAAATCTAAGAATGCAAGTAAGAATCGGAAGGTAATTCCGTATCCGGAACAGGAGGATCATCAATATGGCGCTTTTAGAGGTAAAGAATCTGAGGAAGGTATATACCACACGTCTGGGCGGCAATAAGGTACAGGCGCTGGACAACGTGAACTTTTCGGTGGAGCAGGGAGAATATGTGGCGATTATGGGAGAGTCGGGATCCGGAAAGACCACGCTGCTCAATATCATGGCCTCTCTGGACAGGCCTACCGGGGGGCTGGTGGTGCTGGCGGGCAGGAATATGGCGGATATCAAGCAGAAGGATCTCTGTGCCTTCCGCCGGGATAATCTGGGCTTTGTGTTTCAGGACTTCAATCTGCTGGACACGCTGAGTCTGAAGGACAATATTTTCCTGCCTCTGGTGCTGGCGGGCTGTGATTACCGCATCATGGAGGAGAGGGTCAAGCCGCTGGCCGCAAAGCTGGACATTGCCGAAATTCTGGAAAAGTTTCCCTATGAGGTCTCCGGCGGCCAAAAGCAGCGGGCGGCGGTGGCCAGAGCGCTGATCACCGGCCCGCGGCTGGTGCTGGCGGACGAGCCTACGGGAGCGCTGGACTCCAAGGCTTCCGACAAGCTGCTGCGGATCTTTGCGGAGGTGAATGCAGAGGGTCAGACCATTTTGATGGTGACGCACAGCATTCAGGCGGCAAGCCGGGCGGGCAGGGTGCTTTTCATCAAGGACGGCTGCGTGTTCAACCAGATCTATAGAGGGCGGCTCAACGATGACGAAATGTACCGCAGAATATCGGACACGCTGACTGTGCTGCAGACGGAGAAGGAAGGAATGGCCGCCGACGCGGCGAGATGAGGGGGGAAGGGAAATGAACAAATATACTACGCTTTTGCCCAAGATGGCGGTGACGAATATCCGTAAGAACGGTTCAATCTATTTTCCCTATATCGGGGTCAGCATTTTTGCGGTGTTCACCTATTTTGTGTTTGACCTGATTCTCAAGAATGACATCATGTACACGCTGCCCAAGGGGGCCTATGCTCTGGTGCTGGTTCAGATCGGCTTCGCGCTTCTGGGAATCATCATGGTGCCCTTTCTGTACTATACCAACAGCTTTTTGATCAAGAGGAGGAAAAGGGAGCTGGGACTGTACAGCATTCTGGGTCTGGAAAAGAAGCATATAGGCATCATGATGTTCTGGGAGAGCGCGGTGATCTATGGAATCGTTGTGGCCGCAGCGGTGGTGCTGGGGCTGGTGTTTTCCAGACTGGTCTTTCTGCTGCTGCTGAACCTTGCCAAGATGCCTGTGAATGTGAAATTTTCCATAAGCCCTGCAGCCATCGGGGACACGGTAGTCTTTTATGCTTTCGTCACGGGGCTGAATCTCTTGGTGAATCTGGTGCAGGTGGGGAAGGCCAATCCGGTGGAACTGATGAGCGATGCCAGAAGCGGGGAGAAGGAGCCCAAGCGGATAGGGATTTTCAGTCTGGCTGGGCTGCTTATGCTGGGGGCGGGATATGCAATGGCGCTGAAGGCCCAGCTGGATAACAAGATCTTTCTGGATTTCTTCTTTGCAGTCCTTTTTGTGATTATTGGAACTTACCTGCTGTTTACCTCCGGGAGCATTGCGTTTCTGCGTTTCATTAAGAGAAGGAAGAAGTACTACTATCGGGCGGAGAATTTCATCACTGTGTCCGGCATGCTCTACCGCATGAAGAAAAATGCGGCCAGTCTGTCTAATATCTGTATTTTCTCCACCATGGTCATCATCACCGTGGTGTGTACGGTGGCGGTCTATCTGGACATGGGCACCATCGTGACCTCAAACTTCAGCAGGGAGTTTGAAGTGCTCTTCTGTGGAGACGGTGCCGTGAACCAGACAGAACTCAGGGAGCAGGCGATTCTGCTGGCGGCCAAAAACGGCGTTGTGCTGGAGGACGAGATCGGATATTCCTATGTAGAGATCAGGGCCTATAAGAAAGGCGATAGATTCTGTTTGGAAGGTGATTCCTATGACTATTCAGGATGGACGAAGCTGTTGATGATGACTCAAGAGGAATACAATCTGCTGGAGGGTACCGAGGAGCGGCTGCAGCCGGGGGAAGTGCTGCTTTTTTGCTCCGGCCCCGACTTTGGGTATGACAGTGTCTGGCTGGAAGATATGGAGCTAAATGTGAAGAGAGAGCTTTCCGAGAGCAGGGTGGATAGAAAGCTTCCCGACAATACCTTTGATAACAGATATGTGCTGGTGTTTGCAGATAGGGAACAGCTCCATGCCGCCAGTATGGTGTACGGCGTTGACGGCTATCATAGGATCTCTCGGCTGTACGGCTTCCGGCCTGAGGGCGAGGAAGGAAATGTGGACGGCTTCTCTTGGGAAATGGAGAAAAATGTTCAGGGGCTGGAAGAATTTGCCGGGTATACAGACCATAGGGAGAACATGAGGGAGCAGGAGAGCATGTACGGGGGGCTGCTGTTCATAGGCATCTTTTTCGGTTCCATATTCCTCATATGCCTGTTGATCATTATGTATTATAAGCAGATCACGGAGGGCTTCGAGGATCAGAAAAACTTTGAGATCATGCAGAAGGTGGGCATGGACGGGGAGGACATCCGCCGCACGGTCAGGAGACAGATCAGCATGGTGTTCGGCCTGCCTCTGGTGGGAGCGCTGCTGCACACGGCGGCAGGGATGCATATGGTCTATATGCTGCTGGGAGCCATCGGTTTCTTTGAGGCGGCCCTGCTGACGGCATGCGCTATAGGAGGATGTATCGTGTTCGCATTGGTATATTTGCTCAGCTATAGGAGGACCTCCATGGCATATTATAGGATTGTAAAGAGGATGAATTGATAGTTGTGTTTTGTGCAGGGATATTTTATAATAGGGACAGTTGACGATTCAGGACTGTGCCCGCTCCCGGCGAGACCTTCATGGATAGTTATTCATGAAGGTCTTGTTGGCGTAGAGCGGCAGGCGTGAGGGCATATGGGTAAGAAGGTAGTGGTGGGCATGTCGGGAGGAGTGGATTCCTCCGTGGCGGCCTGGCTTTTGAAGGAACAAGGCTATGATGTAATAGGCGTTACCATGCAGATATGGCAGGACGGGGATGTGGCGGAGCAGGGCGGGTGCTGCGGCCTGAGCGCTGTGGAGGATGCAAGAAGGGTGGCTGAGACGCTGGAAATCCCTTATTATGTTATGAATCTAAAGCAGGAGTTTCGGAGCAGGGTCATAGATTATTTTGCGGAAGAATATCTTCAGGGCCGCACCCCCAATCCCTGCATCGCATGCAACCGGTATGTGAAATGGGAGGCCCTGCTTGCCAGAAGCCTTGCCATGGGGGCGGACTTCATTGCTACGGGGCATTATGCCAGAATCGCAAGGCTGCAGGACGGACGGTATGCCGTTCGCCGGTCCGTGACATCCAGAAAGGATCAGACCTATGCCTTGTACAATCTGACGCAGCATCAGCTGGCCCATACACTGATGCCCGTGGGGGAATATGAGAAGGCGGACATACGCCGGATGGCGGAGAAGGCGGGGCTGCCCGTGGCACAGAAGCCGGACAGTCAGGAAATATGCTTTGTGCCTGACGATGACTATGCTGCCTTTATCGACGGGTGGGCGCCGGGAAGGGTTCCTCCTCCGGGGAATTTTGTGACGGCCCAAGGGCGTATCCTAGGCCGCCATAAGGGAATCACCCACTATACCATCGGTCAGCGAAGGGGGCTGGAGCTGGCCATGGGGGAGAGGGTCTATGTGACGGATATCCGGGCCGATGCTGATGAAGTGGTTATCGGGAGGAATGAGGAGCTGTTCACCGATGAAGTGATCTGCAGAGAGGTGAACTGTATGGCTGTGGCGGATTTTGACCGGCCTATGAGAGCCCTTGCCAAGATTCGCTACAACCATGAGGGGGAATACTGCAGGATCGAAAAGATGGGAACAGACTGTGTCAGGGCTGTCTTTGAGAGGCCGGTGAGGGCTGCCGCTCCGGGGCAGGCTATCTGCTTCTATGAAGGAGAGTACGTGCTGGGAGGCGGTGTCATTCAAAGGCAGACGGCACATTCCGCATAAAAGCGGCATATCATGAGAGGAAGGACATTTATAGGATGGGAGAAGATATGGATTTTGTATTGGGAGAAAAAGTACCTTTTAATAGAAGAAAACGCTTCGGTTCTGTCACGGGCACCATCGTGGACATGATGCCTGCAGGAAGGGGCGGAAGCCGCACCGACGGCTGTCTGATGTTTGCATCTTTGGAGGATAGGGAGGGAAACATCGTGAATTTCATGGTGACGCCCTCCACCTATGTGGTGGATTTTGAGACTTTATCGGTGGGGATGTCCTGCACTTTCTGGTATGCCATGGACGCGCCGGCTCCTCTGATCTATCCGCCCCAGTACAATGCGGTGGCTGCGGCTCAGGAGAAGAACGGGCGTATGGTGAGCGTGGGCTATTTCAATACCTCGCTGGTAAACGAAGACCAGACTCTGCAGCTGCATATGGACGGAAGCGTGGACGTGAGAACCACCAACAACCAGTATTTTCAGGGGAATCCTTCCAACCATGATCTGGTGGTGACTTACGGCAGTTCTACCAGAAGCATTCCCGCACAGACCACCCCCTTCAAGATCGTGGTGCTTTGCGGTCAGGGAATGTGAAGGCGGGACTGGGCATAGGAGGGAGATATCTTTGCCGCAGAGCCGAAAGCAGGCTTTGCGGCTCGTTGGATTCTCCGGGGCGTGTATTGCCGTGACGGAAAGTGCATATCTTCATAAGGTGAATGCGAAAGAGATTTCCTGATACAGAAGGAGGTAAAATAAGCATGTATTTTAGATGTAGGAACTGCGGGGGCAATGTGGTGTACAGCCCTGAAAGGCATGGCATGTACTGCCCTTATTGCGACAGCGAGAAAAGCGGCGAACGGGCCGAGAGCGGGAGCAATGAGCTGACCGTCTGCCCCAACTGCGGCGGCGAGGTGCCGGTGCAGATACATACTTCCGCCACCCAGTGTCCGTACTGTGACAGTTATCTGATTTTCAACGAAAGGGTGGAGGGCAAATATGCTCCTCAGATCATGATTCCATTCCAGATAGGCAAGGAAGCCTGCAAGCAGTCCATACGGGAGAAGTTCAAGAAATGTCTTTTCGCCCCCACGGATTTCTTGTCGGAGGCCCGGCTGGACAGCATGCAGGGGATCTATGTGCCCTATTGGTTCTATGATTATGACACGGGCTGCGATTTTCAGGGAGAGGGCACGAAGGTCAGGGTCTGGCGCAGCGGCAACAAGGAGTTTACGGAGACCTCCTTCTATGCCATCCACCGCAGCATGGACATCAATTTCCAGAAGATTCCGGTGGATGCCTCGGAGCAGATGCCGGATGATGTGATGGAGCTGATAGCCCCTTTCAATTATGGGCAGCTGGGAGACTTTTCGCCGGAATATATGTCTGGTTTTTATGGGGAAAAGTACAATATGGATTCCGACATGGTGGAGAACAGGGCCAGACAGGTGATGAACGAGGACGCTCTGAAGCTTCTGCGGGAGAGCTATGGGGGCTACAGCACGGTGAGGACGATTCGGCAGGATGTGAGGGTCAGGGACAGCAAGGTGGCTTATGGACTTCTTCCGATATGGAAGTATGTCTACCGCTATAAGGAGCAGGAGTATCCCTTCTATGTGAACGGACAGACGGGGAAGATTGTAGGGACGGCTCCTATTTCCACGGCGAAGGTCTGGGCCTATGCGGGCACTCTCTGGGCCAGCCTCACAGCGGTCATGGCCTTGGGAAGGACGCTGCTGGGACTTTTGTGACGCAGGAAGCCTCAGGGCTGTGTAAGGGCGGTTTAGAGAGCTTAAAAAGTAGAAGGAAAAGGCAGAAGGAAAAGCTATGGATAAGGATTATAAAAAAGAGGCAAGAAGACAGTATCTGCGCTATTTTAGGATATGGATCGTCATTATAATGATTTTGGCGGCGGCCTGCGCAGGTCTGGCGGCAGTGAAGGCAGGTGGCAGGAGTGTCGAAAGGACGAATATGGATGCTCCCGCAGAACGGGTCTACGATTATGCGGACGTTCTGACAGAGGAGGAAGAGGAGAAGCTCCGCGGGCACATAGACAGTGTGGAGAGAAGGCTGGGCATAGATATCGTGGTTCTGACCATCGATTATTCCGTGGAGGGGCAGGATGCCAAGGAACAGCATGGTCTGCGCTATACGGACTGGGAGAGGAACATGCAGGACATAGCCGATGATTTCTGGGATCAGAACCGTTTCGGCTATGACAAGGGATTTGAGGGAAACGGCGTTTTACTTCTGCACAACTGGTATGCGGGCCAGAACGGGGAGCATATCTCCACCAGCGGAAGCGTGGAGAGGGCCTTCGGAATCAGCGAAATCAATAAGGTGCTGGATGCGGTAGACATGTATTATGACACCGATCCCTATAAGGCTTACAAGGCCTATGTGGACAAGGTGGAGGAGCTTTTGTCCGGTTCCGTGCCCTCCATTCCGTGGATGGTAGTGGTAGTGGTGCCGATCTTTGTGGCAGTGGTATATGCGGTGAGTCATTTGAGTCAGAGCAAGGCGCAGAAGACGACTGCGGTGAACACCTATGTGGCAGGGGGCAGGCCTGAGTTCAGAGACAAGACGGATTCCTTCATAAGAAAAAGCGTAGTGTCAAGAACGATCCAGACCAGCAGCGGAAGCAGCGGCGGCGGCGGACGCAGTGGCGGCGGGGGCCATCACCGCAGCAGCAGCGGAGCCAGCCACGGCGGCGGAAGCCGAAGGCATTGATTCCATAAAAAGAGAGCACGACAAAAGCCGGGCAAGCGGGATGCTTTTACCGCTTGTCCGGCTCTTTCAGTCACGCCGAAGGCAATGACGAATTCTTGTCTCGTTATGCCATGTTGTTCACGGCCTTGCTGATGCGGGAAACCTTGTGGGCCACGTTGTTCTTGTGATAAATGCCCTTGCTTCCGGCCATCTCGATCACCTTGGTAGCTGCGGACAGCTCTGCCTTTGCTGCTTCCTTGTCGCCGGTGGCGATAGCAGCATACACCTTCTTCATAGCTGTCTTGACGCGGCTTCTGGCAGCCTTGTTTCTCTCAGCTCTGGTGCGGCTCACCAGGATTCTCTTCTTTGCGGATTTAATGTTAGCCAAGTCGTACACCTCCATTTATTCATTGTATACAGAGTTCATATGTTCAAAAAGATGTTTCACAGTAGTCCGACACGGAAGACTAACGTAAACACACGATAGTAGTTTAGTGAATTATAGAAAATTTGTCAAGAGTTTTTGAACATATTCCGAGAAAAATTGACCAAAATAGTATGCAGGAAACAAAATAGAACCAAAGAAGGGATGTGTTTGGTCCGCCGACGGCGGACAGGAGGGTGCATACATGAGAAATTTTCAGATGAGAACGGATTTGGCGCTTGAAGTCAGAGAAAGCATCAGCGACGCGGACAGCAGGCTTCGGGGCGTCAGAGTGGAGGAATACTATCACGATGAGGAGGACGTTCGGGTGACGAAGGTGATGATCGACACGAAGAATGCGGCGAAGGTTATGGGCAAGCCCGTGGGAATCTATGTGACTATGGAGGCCCCTGCCATGATCGAGCCGGATGAAGATTATCATAGGGAGATTTCGGGATGTCTGGCGCAGGAGATTCTGGATCTGCTGCCGGATGCGGACATGGAGCAGTCCGTGCTGGTGGTGGGGCTTGGAAACAGAGAGGTGACGGCGGATGCTCTGGGGCCTCAGGTGGTGGACAATCTCTTTATCACCAGGCATATCGTGAGGGAGTACGGCAAGGCCGCGTACAACTGCGAGAAGATGAATCAGGTCAGCGCGCTGGAGCCGGGGGTCATGGCTAAGACGGGCATGGAGACGGCGGAGATCGTCAAGGGCGTGGTGGCGGAGACATCTCCGGACGTGCTGATTGTCATTGACGCGCTGGCAGCCAGAAGCACCAAGAGACTCAACCGTACCATCCAGATCACCAATACGGGCATACAGCCGGGCTCCGGCGTGGGAAACCATAGGAATGCCCTGACGGAGGAGACTCTAGGAGTGCCTGTGATCGCCATCGGCATTCCCACTGTGGTGGACGCGGCCACTATAGTGGGGGACGCTCTGGAGAAGCTTCTGGAGGAAGAGAAGGACTCGGAGGGAGCCCGGCTCATGGAAAGGCAGAAGCTGAATTTCGCTGAGCTGAACAATATGTACATGACGGGGAAGGACATCGACGCAGTCATAAAAAGGGTCAGCTACACGGTGTCGGAGGGGATCAACATGGCCATAGGGGAGGTGTTTGCTGAATAAAGGGGATCGCCGGCCACAGTCATGGCATTGTACAAGATGGCATATACTGAAAGTGGAAATCCGGTGAAGGGAAGTGCTTTGTCGTAAAAAGAGGAAATTTCGGAGGCGGCATGACGGGACGCCTTCTTCTTCTGGCAATTTTGATATTGGGCCTGCAGGCCCTGACCCGCAGCTGCAGCGCAGCCGTCCAGAGCGGGGTGGAGAGGGGCGCGACCCTTGGAGGGGCCATGGTGCAGAGTCTGGCGGAAGGAGTCAGATCTCAGCTGTATAACCAGTTTGTGCCGGTCATCACCTTTGCTTCTGAGAAGGGCCATGGCAGGGGCTGGCTTTTCTGGGAGCAGATCGACTGTGTTTTTCCCTTTTACGGTTATCTTTCAGGAGATCAATGGGAGGGGGAGACGGGGGCGTCGGATCTGCGTACCATAATGCTGGCCGAAGCGGAGGAGGGTATCACTGTTCCAGAGGAAGAGCACTCAGATCAGGAGACGCAGGAGAATGCCCCTTTGGATTCGGAGCCTGCAGGAGAGACCTTGGAGGATCTTCTGCGCGCGGAGAACGAGGCGGCCATGCAGCAGACGCAGGAGACCTTTGACGATTTCGGTTTTCTTCCCCATGAGAGGCAGATCGAGGTGGATTTGATTCCTCTGCGGGATTATGAGACTCTGGTGCGGCAGTTCTATACAGTGGACGGAAACACCACGGCGGGCAGCGGCGACTTGAACGTGGAAAAATTTCTGGAAGCAGACATGACCATATCGAAGGAGGACCAAGGCCCCCAGATTCTCATATACCATACTCATTCTCAGGAGGGCTACAGCGATTCTGTTCCCGGGGACGAGTCCATGTCAATCATGGGCGTGGGGGACCGGCTCACGGAGATACTGACGGAAAAGTACGGATATCAGGTGCTTCACCACAGAGGAAAGTATGACGTGGAATCCAGAGACGACGCCTATTCCAATTCGCTGGGGGACATCGAGAGCGTGCTTGCAGAGAACCCCTCCATTCAGGTGGTGATCGACTTACATAGAGACGCGGTGCCCGAGGAGACGAGATTAGTGATGGATCTGGACGGAAGGCCCACCGCCAGGTTCATGTTTTTCAATGGCCTTTCCCGCACAAAAAATACGGGCAATATCTCCTACCTCTACAACGAGAATCTGGGCAGCAATCTGGCGTTCTCTTTTCAGATGCAGCTGAAGGCCATGGAATATTATCCGGGTCTGACCAGACGAATCTATTTGAAGGGGTATCGCTACAACATGCACCTTCGCCCCAAATACCTGCTGATCGAGCTGGGGGCCCAGAACAATACTCTGGAGGAGGCCATGAACGCCTGCGACCCTCTGGCGCATATTCTGGATCTGGTGCTGTCGGGGGAGTAGAAGGGTGTGGATGAAGGCAAAGCATGAAATGATGCCAAAAGGAGAAGCAGAGGAAAGATACATGATGGACAAAAGGAAAGCAAGGAAGATTTCGATTTCGGTTTATATTCTTTTTATGGTGATTGCAGTGGCAGCGGTGATTTTCTTTTTTTCTGTCAGGCTCATGGCGCCGGAAACAGCTGTCCAATCAGAAGGGGAAGTTCTGCAGCTGCTTGAAGAACAGCCCATAGACGATACCCATGATGCCTTTCTGGTAGATACCGGAGGAATGTATGGGATATTGTTGGTGACAGTGGAGATAGATCCGCAAAATACATTGGATGACTTTGATATGCTCCTGCATTTCAATGTCTGGAACCCTAAGGATAGAGAGATACCGCTGCAGACAATGGATGCGAAATCCAGCGTCTTTCATTGGAGCGAGGTTATTGACGCAAATTTCGACGGTTATCAGGACTTCGGGTATATGTATGCCATGGGCAATCAGCCCCAATATTGGCATTTCTGGATATGGGATGAGGCTGAGGGGCAGTTCCGGGAAGAACCGGAGTTTGACAAGATATCTTGTCCTGAATTCCGGGAGGAGACGAGGTCGATCCATGGATGGAATCGCTCCAGCGCTATGGGAACAGGAGAAGAAACCGTCCACCAGTGGATAGACGGGGGATTGGTCTGTGTACGCCGCATGAGCATTACCTATGATCAGTGGAAAGAGCGTATTAGGTTTGTGGTGGAAGAGAGGATCGATAACGGGATGAGGGAAGTGTACAGTGAAACTTTTCCGGCTGACAGCACAGAATACCTAGACATATCCGCAAAATGGCAGAACCTAAACTATCACGGTGAGCCGTAAGATCGTGCTCAAGGGATGGCTGCCTTTTTGTTGTACGGGAATGCGGAATCGATTTTTGCGGGAGTGCAGTTTGAACAATGCGCTCCCGTATTTGTTTTGTTTGTGAAAGTGGTAGAAATTGTAACGGTTTTATTCTATAATGGTTTTGGTTCAATGCTGACAAAAACAGATTAAGGAATATGGGAAATAGGTTTATAGAGGTGTGAAATGTCAGAACAATACTACAAGCCTTGCAGAGAGCTTGAAAGCTGCAATCTGCTGATTGAGAAATACTTTAACACACAGCAATATGAGAAATGCTTTGAGGGGCATTTGGCTCTTGCCAGACAAGGCTATCCTCTTGCCGAGTGTCAGGTCGGATACTTCTACTATGAGGGCCTTGGAGTACAGAAGGATATTGGAAAAGCGATCTTTTGGACACGCAGGGCCGCCGATCACGGCGACCGTGACGGACAGTACAATCTCGCCTGGTTCTATGAGTGCGCTCTGGGCGTGGAACGTGATATGGAGCAGGCGGTTTTCTGGTATCAAAAAGCGGCTTTGCAGGGACATGATCTTGCTGTTGAAAAATGCACGGAACTGGGCGCTGAGCTGAATAACATGAATGACAAGGACGACGAGGACGACGAGGATGGAAATAGGGCTGATAAAGAACAATTATGGGAGAGATGAACATGAGATCAGAAAGGCAAGTGTATGATATTATCTTGACCTACGCAAAAGCAGATGAACGCGTTCGCATGGTTACTTTGGAGGGGTCCAGAACAAATACAAATATTCCGCCGGATGATTTTCAGGATTATGATATTACTTTTTTTGTTACGGATATGCAGAGCTTCATAGGTGACGATAGATGGCTGGATGTGTTTGGCGAGAGATTGATTCTGCAAAAACCTGAAGATATGGAATTGTTCCCAGCGGCAGAAAAGGGATTTTCATATTTAATGCTCTTTGCGGATGACGTTAAGATAGACTTATCTTTGCTTCCGCTGGAATTCATAGACGAGTATTTTACATGGGATAAACTGGTAAAATTACTGCTGGATAAAGACAACCGTATTGCACAGCCGCCGGTGCCCACAGACATAGACTACCATTTGCAGAAACCTACCCAAAGAAGCTTTGACGATTGCTGTAATGAATTCTGGAACACTGCAACGTATGTAGTAAAGGGCTTATGCCGCAGAGAAATTCTTTTTGCCATTGACCATATGAACGATATTGTGCGAAAAGAACTGCTCCGCATGATTTAATGGAAGAAATAGTTAAAAGGGTATAAGGGTGATGCAATGGGCAAAATTATCTTTTCCTATAGGATTGCTTATGATATGGGTTTTGCACCATGTATAGATAACAATGTTTTTACTCTGGCCTGCTGTAAAGGAGGGCAGATTCGGAATGGTAAGAATATAATGACCGGTCTCAGGTATCAAGTTGGACAACATCATTACAAGAATCCTATTGATGAAATATACCTTTTCGGTATTCATAAAAATGCTATGCTCTATTATGCAAGGATAACAGATGTTATTACGATGAATGAATATTTCTCAACCCAGGGGAAAAGCGTATATGGAGACAGAACAGATCAAATATATGATGCAGAAGCCGGTATATTAAAGCGGAATGACTTATTGCCGCATATACACCCCAAAGGATCCGGCCAGAACGAACAAGATAGGAATGGCCATTATGTATTAGTTTCCCGGCAATTTACATACTTTGGGAAAAATGCTCCTGCTATTGACGCTGAAATTCTGTGCAGGCTTCCTAAAAACAGGGAGGTTAAAAGATACGCGGATTCTTGTTCGGAGTACGAGATTATTCACAGCTATGCGATGGGGTTAATCGGTTCTTTTCAGGGAGTAATCGGTGCGCCGCATGATTCTCTTTATGACTGATTATTTAAGGAGTAGTTATGAAAATTATATTATCCAGAAAGGGATTTGACACCACAAGCGGCGGCTGTCCCAGTCCGATTCTGCCGGATGGAACATTATTATCTTTGCCCATACCTGATGAGGAAGATCTTAAGTATAGTGATCTGCAATATAATGGTTTTAGCTATGACAGAATTTTGACCGGTTTAAACCCGGGAGCGGTTTACAGCGGCTGCCATCTTGATCCGGATATTCGGGAAGGCGTTCGGATCGTGCCGGCAGATAACTGGCGGCCTGCTTTCGGTCAGACGGGAAGCGCGTTGGGGATACTGCGTAATGCGGAAGTAACAGTGGGGGATTTGTTCCTGTTTTTCGGAATCTTTCGGCAGACAGAATATGATAAAAATGGAGTTTTAAGATTCGCATATAAAAAAGGCGCGGTTCATATGATTCATAGTTATCTGCAAATAGGGGAAATATTGGATACGCCTGAAAAAATTAGGAAGTGCAGCTGGCATCCCCATGCTGATTTTGAAAGATATCGGTCAGATCGTAATGCCTTGTATCTTGCAAGTGAAAAATTAAGTTTATGTCCATCCCTTCCGGGGTGCGGAGTTCTTTCTTACAGAGAGGACCGGGTTTTAACTATGGAAGGAAAAACTTCTGCAACTTGGCGGGAATATGATTTTTTGATGCCGGATCATATTATTGGAAACAGAAAAAACAGCGCCAGAAGCGGCGGGCTGTATTATCAGGGGCAGTGGCAGGAACTGATTCTGAAACCGGATAAAGAGGCAGAGGAATGGGCGGTAAAATTATTAAGTGAATAATTATTTGCATGAATGGTATTAATCAGCGTTTCCCTAGATAAAATTCGATTTCCCAGTGAGCGGGAATAGGCGGGCTTGTCAACACCGATCGCAATTCGTTCATTTTATCGCCTGCAAGGGCGGCTGACTCTGCTGTTTCCGACATTAAGCATTTATCCATGAGTGCGTTTCAAATAGAGTAGAAAATCGAATAGAGTAGAAAATCGGCAGGGAGTATGGCACATTATTGTCAAAAGAGAGGTTAAAATAATGGATGTACAAATCGATATAACAAATACAAAAATTGAGACCCAACGATTAATTCTTCGCTCATGGGCGGAAAGTGATGTCAATGATTTCTATGAATATGCTTCCGTTGAAGGCGTTGGCGAAATGGCAGGTTGGAAGCACCATGATTCGATTGAAGTTTCAAAGAAAATATTGCAGTCGTTTATGTCCGAAAAAAATGTTTTTGCTATTATATACAAAGGAAACGATAAAGTTGTCGGTTCTTTGGGTTTACATTATTCTTGGGCGAATGATGATTCAAAATATAGCACTCTTAAACTTAAGGAAATTGGCTATGTTCTATCAAAAACATATTGGGGTCAAGGCCTGATGCCTGAAGCGGTAAAAGAAATAATTAAATTTTGTTTTAATAAATGTGGTCTAGATGCCTTGACAATTGGACATTTTTCCGATAACGATCAATCCAAGCGAGTTATAGAAAAATGCGGCTTTGAATTCGTAAAACAAAGCGAGTGCTATGCAAAACAATTACAACAAAACTTTGTTGATATGAAATATATACTGTATCGGCAATCGTCTAATACGGCATAAATAGATTGCACTTTGGAAAACTGAAGTACAAATACGGGAACCGGCATTTCTGGGCGGAGGGATATTACGTCAGCACAGTAGGCCTATATTTGAAAGAGGATGTTATGATTGTTCTGACCTGCCACTTTGTTATGTTGGGCTTTGTCCGGTTCATTGGCATAGAAAAGGAAATGTATCTTGCAGTTTATATCATATGTTTATTGCCGATGGGAATGGGAAGGAGAAATATATAAGCGCATACAATAATCTATTAAATTTTGCTGTTCTAACAGTTTAGCCTCCAAAATTGATTTATCAGCTACCCTGTGCAATATTTTTTTCGGCAGAGCAATTTTTTATAAAATCAATGGAACTTTTAGGCAGAATTTGCGTCTATGTGATTAGGTTCGTAAATTGAATTCTCAAACATAGGAGGTATCGTTATGAAGAGAACGGCACTGATTATTGTTGCTTTCATCTTCACCCTGACAGGGTGTGCAAGTGTGAACGCAGATAAAGAAACGACATCAACCCCAACAGAAACAACTGTTTCGATAGATAGCCCACAAGCGCCAACTACCGAGCCAGACAAAGAAACGGCAGAGAATGTAACCGAAATTTTCGATGTGCTAAACACACTGGAATATCAGCCATACACTTGTGACGGATTGCCAGAATACCTATTGACCGCTACTGATGGTACTGTGTATTCTATAAATTTTTCTGAAAAATGGATATGGCGGGGAAACAGTGAACAAGCTGAACTGTCGGACGAGTTGATTGCCCGAATAAAAGAGGATAAGAACTTAACGCAAGCGATATACCCATAGAAACAAATCAGCCAAATACGGAAATTCCAACCGAAACGACAGCCCCGGTTGATAATCAATGTAATCTTTTCATATCCTAACAGTACAAAAAAGGTGCTGGATCACGTTAGCTTTACTCTGAATGCCGGAAGCAAGACGGCTATTGTAGGAGAAAACGGTGCAGGAAAAACTACTATAACAAAGCTGTTGCTTCGTTTATATGACCCAGAGGAAGGCAGTATATTGATTGATGGGATGGAAATAAAAAATATAAATATTAGTTCATAAGGAACTGCCTTTCTATGGTCTTTCAGGATGTAAATATCTTCCGGCGCATTGGATCCAAATTCTGAATAAATGGCGTTGTCGGGGCATTACAGTCGCCTATTTAATATGCGGGCGTCATCTTATGGGCATCTTAACTTTTTCAGCCAAGGACAAAGAATATAGGTTAAAATTCTGAAACACTGACGAGAATATTGCATGATAATATTCTCGCCAGTGTTTCTCCTTTGCTTTTGGCGGAAGCAAAAGTTGTCGTTTCCATGAATTCCTTTTCTCAGCCGTCGCTCAAGGTTGCGATTCCCTCATATGTCCTCCATATTCCGTTTCCCAGAAACTGTCCCCGGCGGTCTTTCTGATACCGAGGCGCCGCTAATTCCGGAAGTTCGGATAGACTGCCGTCCAGATATAAGTCCAGACGGTATATGGCTGTTTCAAGCCGTGCGCACAGCCCTCCGTAGCGAAGATCCAGACGGGACCAGCCGAAAGGGGAATAGATCTTCATCCATTGCTGTCTATGGGCAAGCCGCAGAGCCTTCACCTCTTCAAGCAACTCCCTGAACTGCCCTGCATCCTTTTGAAGAGCTGCCTTGTCCTTATCTTTATAGTGTAGATGAAGCCGCTCCCCCAGAGCCGCTTTCAGCTGCAGGGCCTTTGCAAGAAGGAACGGAACTTGTAAAAACCACCCTTCCTCCCCTGCATGTTTCAGATCCGCCTCCAACTTTTCAGCTGTTTTTCCATAATGCACATCCAGCCCAAGCCCGTTGAGATCTTGGTCATACAATCCCTCCAGAGGATCCTGCCAGAGCAGATATTTGGACGGATTGGGCGGCCAGCGGTTATCGGGATTGCTGCAGGGAACAGCATCCAGAAAAGCCGCGTCCGTAAACCAATCGGCGCATAGACCGGTACATGCGGCAAAGCGGAGGGACAAAATCTCATGGCTGACCGTGTTCTCGCTGTAGGCGCTCTCCGCATAATACTGCATTCCCAGAAGTCCCAGCCAGTCACAGCACTCAGCTCCGTCATCATGCCATAAACAGCCATAGGCCATAGGTATACGGTATTTTTTTACCGCCCTCAGCGCCGGCTCCGCAGTCAGGAAAGTAAAAGGATAATTGACGCAGAAGGACGAAACCGAGAGCAATGGTCCCGCATAAATGGCGTTTCCGATATCCTGATGCCTTTTCATCATTCCGTCCAGCAAGTCAGGGTTCTGGGAATAATAATCCCAGTAGATCAGCCCGGCATCTTTGGGGATCCGGGCGCATATCTCCGGATCTGGCTCTCCTTCGGGATCCAGATAAACATGTCTCGGTGAACTGTATGAAAACAGCATATCGCTGTAAAGAGCTATTTCCAGACCGCACTCCAAGGCTAGACCATGCACCCGCTGTAAATGTTCCAGAAAGATATCCAAAGGCCGGCAGGCTCCATTTCGCTGCCGATATCGTCCCTCCCCCAATCCGTGGGTTTCATCCATGCCCACAATGACCATCCGGCTGCTTAAGCACTGGCTTATAGTCCGCAGCATTTTCCCGATCAGCTCATAGGTTTTTTCTTCTCCCACCAGAAGGCAGGAGGGACTGTCCTGCAGGGATGCATATTCCGGATACCGGAGTACTTTTTCCAAATGTCCCAGAACTTGTATGGAAGCAACTATGCTGATGCCGTACAGCTGCGCATAATCGTCCATCTGCCGCAGCTGCTCCTGAGTATAGCCGCCCCGCATATAGCCGAAACGGGGCTCCCCCTCCAGCTCATACACATCTTCCATATATAGGATTAGGCAATTTAGCCCCATCAGCGCCATGCGGTCCAAAACAGATCTCAAAAATGCAGGATCGGGCACACTGTTCCGGGAGGCATCGATCATGACGCCGATGCGGGGGATATACATTTTCTCTTCATGACAAAACGCCGTTTTTTCCGCATTCTCCCGCAGGATTCCCAAAGCCCGGAATAAATGGATTTTCTTCTGAAAGCCGATCCGGCACATGTCACCCTCTAGGGTGATCCGCAGCGCTTCGTTCTCTTCGGCCGGAAGCTGGAAAAACTCCACACAGATTTTATCTGCCCACCCTCCTTGAAAATAAAAAGAGGGGAGCCTATGTATAGCGCAAAAAATAGTTTCATCCGTGATTCCTTTGATTTCTCTGAACATTCTTTTCTTCCTCCAATGTATGTGGAAGAATCGCCTGAGACGTTCTCCTCGCAATCGTTTTTTCCACAGCGGTGATACTTTTTGACCGTCTTAACAACTGCTTGCTGTACTTTCTTTGTTCCCTCTGTAAAATGGATGTTTTTGATTTTTCTCTCAGGGTAACTGACATAATGACATAACCGCAGCCTGCTTCCGGCAGCCCTCACCTTTACTATATACAATAAAGTATAATAAGTCAAAAATAATATCTGTCTGGACAATCCTATGTAAGTTTGGTACAATCAGACTGGTTCTTCATGATAGGATACGTCTTCTTTTGGGAGAGCGGCAGGGATGGCGTGAAATCAGTCCGCGCCATTGAACATGAAATGTCTGCGGGGCAGGCAGGAGGATATCAGTATGGAAGCGACGGAAAACAACAAGGCTATCAATATAAGCGGCGGTGTGGAGCAGAGTAAGATCCGCAACTTCTGCATCATCGCCCACATCGACCATGGAAAGTCCACGCTGGCGGACCGCATTATCGAGCATACCGGTCTGCTGACCAGTAGGGAGATGCAGGCTCAGGTTCTGGACAATATGGAGCTGGAGCGGGAGAGGGGCATCACCATCAAGGCGCAGGCTGTTCGGACGGTGTACAAGGCCAAAGATGGGGAGGAGTACATCCTGAATCTCATAGATACTCCCGGCCATGTGGATTTCAACTATGAAGTGAGCCGGTCACTGGCGGCCTGCGACGGGGCGGTTCTGGTGGTGGATGCAGCGCAGGGGATCGAGGCCCAGACGCTGGCCAATGTATATCTTGCGCTGGATCACGACTTGGATGTATTTCCGGTCATCAATAAGATCGATCTGCCCAGCGCGGAGCCTCAGCGGGTTATAGAGGAAATCGAGGACGTGATCGGTCTGGAGGCTCAGGACGCGCCTTTGATCTCCGCCAAGAACGGTATAGGCATCGAGGAGGTGCTGGAGCAGATCGTGACGAAGATTCCTGCCCCCAAGGGGGATCCTGAGGCTCCTCTGCAGGCGCTGATCTTCGATTCTGTCTATGATTCCTATAAAGGAGTCATAGTTTTCTGCCGTGTCATGGAGGGAACCGTAAAAAAGGGCACGGTGATCCGGATGATGGCAACGGGGGCACGGGAAGAAGTGGTGGAAGTAGGATACTTCGGGGCGGGTTCTTTTTTCCCTTGTCAGGAGCTGTCCGCGGGTATGGTGGGATATATCATGGCGTCCATCAAGAATGTGAAGGATACGGAGGTAGGGGATACGGTGACGGACGATGCGCGTCCCTGCGCCCAGCCCCTGCCCGGATACAAGAAGGTTCAATCCATGGTCTACTGCGGCATGTATCCTGCGGACGGCGCAAAGTATCCTGATCTGCGGGATGCGTTGGAGAAGCTGAAGCTCAATGATGCATCCTTGAACTATGAGCCGGAGACCTCCATGGCGCTGGGATTTGGTTTCCGCTGCGGATTCTTGGGGCTGCTGCATCTGGAGGTGATTCAGGAGAGGCTGGAGAGGGAGTATAATCTGGATCTTGTGACTACGGCTCCCGGAGTTGTGTACAAGGTGTATAAGACCAACGGGCAGGTCATAGAGCTGACGAATCCTTCCAATCTGCCGGATCCTTCTGAGATCGAGCGCATGGAGGAACCCGTAGTCAGTGCTGAGATCATGGTGACCAGCGAATTTATCGGCTCTATTATGGAGCTGTGTCAGGAGAGGCGGGGGCGCTACCTTGGCATGGAGTACATTGAGGCAAGCCGGGCGCTGCTTCGGTACGAGCTGCCGCTGAACGAAATTATATATGACTTTTTCGACGCCCTGAAGTCGCGTTCTAGAGGCTATGCCTCCTTTGACTATGATATAAAGGGCTACGAAGAATCCAAGCTGGTGAAGCTGGATATATTGATCAACCGCGAGGAAGTAGATGCATTGTCCTTTATTGTCCATGCGGACTCTGCCTATGAGCGGGGCAGGAGAATGTGCGAGAAGCTGAAGGAGGAGATTCCCAGACATCTGTTCGAGATTCCCGTTCAGGCGGCTGTAGGGGGCAAGGTCATCGCAAGGGAGACGGTGAAGGCCATGCGCAAGGATGTGCTGGCAAAATGCTACGGCGGCGACATCTCCCGCAAGAAAAAGCTCTTGGAGAAGCAGAAGGAGGGCAAGAAGCGCATGCGCCAGATCGGCAATGTGGAGGTTCCTCAGAAGGCTTTCATGAGCGTGCTGAAGCTGGACGACAATTAGATTCGGCGGGAGGCATAGAAGCGGCATGACCATAAAAGGAACAATGAGGGAAACGATGGGATCGGAAACCATGGAGGGAAAAGAGCTGCAGCTGTACTTTCATATTCCTTTTTGCGCAAGAAAATGTTTCTATTGTGATTTCTTGTCTGCATATGGGGATGAAGCCACAAAAAAGGCGTACATGGAGGCGCTTCTTGCCGAGACGGCGGGAAGCGCCGTTTCCTATGATTCTTATACGGTTTCATCGGTCTTTATAGGCGGAGGCACCCCGTCGGTGGTTCCGGTCTGTTATATAGAGAGGCTGATGGAGGCTGTCAGGAAGCATTATCGTCTGGCTGACAATGGAGAGATAACCATAGAGGTGAATCCGGGCACCGTGTCCGGTGAGGAGCTTGGGCGTTATCGGAGGGCAGGGATCAACCGCCTGAGCGTGGGGCTGCAGTCTGCCCGGAACGAGGAGCTTGCGCTTTTGGGCAGAATCCACACATGGGAGCAGTTTCAGGAAACCTATGGGGCAGCCAGAGAGGCAGGCTTTGAAAACATCAATGTAGATCTCATGAGCGCATTGCCGGGACAGAGGCTCTCGGACTATAAGGAGACACTGGAGAAGGTTCTTGCGCTGGAGGAGCCTCCGGAGCATATTTCCGCGTATAGTCTGATTCTGGAGGAGGGAACCCTCTTTTTCGACAGATATCGGGCCGGGGAGCTGAAGGTTCCCGACGAGGAAACCGATAGGGCCATGTATCAGGAGACAAAACGGATTCTGTATAAGCAGGGATACCATAGATACGAGATATCCAACTATGCCCGCAGGGGATATGAATGCCGCCACAACTGCGGCTATTGGAGAAGGAGGAATTATTTGGGGCTGGGAATCGGCGCCGCTTCCCTTGTCGAGAATGTGCGGTTCCGAAACGGCAGGGAGCTGGCTCCCTATCTGAAGGATCCCCTTGGATGCCACGAGGAGGTTCATACCCTGAGCAGGCAGGAGCAGATGGAAGAATTTATGTTCCTTGGCCTGCGGATGACAGAAGGGCTGGATGGGAAGGAGTTCGAGAGGCTCTTTGGCTGCAGGATGGAGGAAGTATTCGGTGAGGCGATAGAAAAGAATATCCGGGACGGCCTTCTGCAAATGCGGCGTCCTTTGGGGGGAATTGCGCTGACGGACAAGGGGCTGGATCTGAGCAATTATGTGATGGCGCAGTTTTTGCTGGAAATCCCATAGAATCTCGGTGGACACAGAAGGAGGCGGAAGCAAATTTGCCTTGCTGGGATTTCCCTTTGACAGGCACCATGGATGAACTCTGCACATAAGATATAATTAAAAGTAATCCATGGGGGTTCGACTTGGAGACTTTTCAAAAGCCGCTGACTCCGGAGGAAGAGGCAGAGTACATCCGTCTTCTGCGGGATGGCTCCCCTGAGGAGGCCGAGCAGGCGCAGAAGGTTCTGGTGGAGCGCAATCTGCGTCTGGTGGTCCACATTGTAAAGAAGTACCAGAATGTGGACGGAGAGACAGAGGATTTCATTTCCATAGGCTGTATCGGATTGATCAAAGCGATCAAGACTTTTGACGATAAAAAGGGCAGGCTTGCAACATATGCTTGTCGGTGCATCGAAAACGAACTGCTGATGTTTTTAAGGGGCAAGAAGAAGTCGTCCCGGGAGGTATCTCTCTTTGAACCTATCGGTCAGGATAAGGAGGGGAATGAGATTCATCTGGTGGACGTGATCGAACAGAACCAGCCGGACATCGTGGAGAATATGGAGCTTGACGGGGACATCAGGCGTTTGCTGGCGCTGATGGACGCCAATTTGACAGATAGGGAGAGACAGATTCTGGTAATGCGATATGGACTGTACGGAAACCGTGAGGTGACCCAGAGCGAGATCGGGGAAGCACTGGGGATATCGAGAAGCTATGTGAGCAGGATCGAGAAGAAGGCGCTCAATAAGCTGCGGGAGAAATTTGAGGAGAGATGAAACTGCGTAGAAGATAGGAAGTTCGAGAAAGTGGGATGAGTTAATTTGGCTGGGATGCTAGACTAACTCGTCCCATTCTTTGATAATAGACATAATTATTATGGAAAATTCCGAAATCTTCTTGTATGTTATATGTAGAGCATGTATAATTATAGATATTTTGTACAAAAAAGTGAGAGGGGAGAGATGGATAATAAGGATATCTGGAATATGGAGGGAATATTGCTGTGGCAAGAACCGTAGGAATAGGGATTCAGAGTTTTGAGAAGCTGATAATGGAAAACAGCTTTTATATTGATAAAACAGATTTTATCAGACAGTGGTGGGAAAACAGAGACGATGTGACGCTGATCACCCGTCCTCGCAGATTTGGCAAGACCCTGAATATGAACATGTTGGAACGATTCTTATCTGTACAATATGCGGGGCGGGGAGATGTGTTTAAGGGTTTATCCATATGGAAGAATGAGAAATATCATAAACTTCAAGGAAGTATGCCCGTAATTTACTTAAGCTTTGAGGATGTAAAGGCCAATACTTTTGCCTCGGCAAGGGAAAAGATTTGTATGCTTATCGAAGAAGTATACCGCAGGCATGATTTCCTATTGACAGGAGGGAGCCTGAAGGAAGGGGAAACAGAACGCTTCCGCAAGGTTTTGGTAGAAATGACGGATTCTGAGATTGCGTACTCTCTCAAAAATCTGTCGGGCTATCTATCAGGTTATTATGGGAAAAAAGTTATTATTTTGCTGGACGAATACGACACACCTCTTCAGGAAGCCTGGGTGTATGGCTATTGGTACGAAATGGTGGAACTCATGAGAGGCTTGTTCAATTCTACATTCAAGGCGAATCCCTATCTGGAGAGGGCGGTTATGACAGGAATCACAAGGGTAAGCAAGGAATCAATTTTCTCTGACTTGAATCATTTGACAGTTGTGACATCCACATCCGAGATGTATGCGGATTGCTTTGGCTTTACGGAGCAAGAGGTGTATTCTGCACTGGATGAGTATGGGATGCAGGATAGGTGTGCTGACGTCAAAAGATGGTATGACGGATTTACTTTTGGAAAATGCAGGGATATATACAATCCCTGGTCTATCATCAATTATCTGAAAATAGGACGGCTTTCCACCTACTGGGCCAACACCAGCAGCAACGGACTGGTAGATAAGCTGATTCGAGAAGGAAGTGCAGAGATAAAAATGTCCATGGAAAATCTGCTGAAAGGCAAGCATCTGTATAAAGAAATTGATGAGCAGATTATTTTTAATCAGTTGGATGTAGATGAAAACGCAATTTGGAGCTTGTTTCTGGCCAGTGGATATGTGAAAGCCGAGAGTTACACATTAAACGAGGAGACAGGAGGAGATTTGTATGAGCTTGCTTTGACAAATAAAGAAGTGCATGTCATGTTCCAAAAGATGATCAGAAAATGGTTCTCTAGTACAGGGACGGTCTGCAACGGGTTTGTCAAGGCATTGTTACAAGGCGACGTAAAATCCATGAACGCCTACATTAACCGCGTGGCTCTGGCCACATTCAGCTATTTTGACAGTGGGAGAAACCCCTCTATGGAGACGCAGCCGGAACGGTTTTACCATGGTTTTGTGTTGGGGCTGGCTGTGGAACTGGCGGATCGTTACATTATTACATCAAATAGGGAGAGTGGCTTTGGAAGATATGATGTGATGATGGAGCCGAAAAACAAAATGGACAATGCGGCAATAATAGAATTTAAGGTCAGGGATTCGGGAGAAGAGAAATCACTGGAGGATACTGCCGATGTTGCGTTGAGACAGATTGAGGAGCAGCGATATGAGACGGAATTGGAGAATCGGGGAATCTTGGGCGATCAAATCCGGAAATATGCTTTTGCGTTTGAAGGGAAAGAAGTTTTGATTAAACGGGGATAATTTTTTAGTCCTAGCTTGATAGGAGAGTATGTGAGCAGGATCGAGAAGAAGGCGCTCAATAAGCTGCGGGAGAAATTCGAGCAGGGCTAGGCAGGAAATAAGGAGTTCAAAACACCCAGCCTGAAACCATTTGAATTCAGGCCGGGTGTTTTTTATCCTTAGGTACGGTTACTGTCCGTTATTGGAGCAGACAGAGCGGGGGGACTGCCGCTCGATGCTCAGCTGCCCGTCATACCGGTGAAGGCTGTCAGGCCTTAAGTGGTGAGTTACCGTGATGGTCAGGCAGTCCGTCCGCTGCAGCAGCTCGTCCTCGATTCTGGCTGCCGTCTCCTTGTCCAGATTGGCCGTAAACTCGTCCAGCAGCAGAATCCTGCTCTTGCGCAGAAGGGCTCTTGCCAGACTCAGACGCTGCCGTTCTCCGCCGGAAAAATTCTTCCCGTTTTCGCTGATGACCGTGGAAAGACCCTCCGGAAGGGAGTCTATGAGGGGCTTCAGACCTGCCTGCTCCAGAGCTGCCTCTATTTCAGAGGTCTCATAGCTTTCGTCATATAGGGAAATATTGTTTCGGATCGTGTCCTGAAAGAGGAAGGTATCCTGAGACACGGTTCCGATCAGGGAGCTGAGGGACTCTCTTTTGAGCTGCCGCAGTTCTACGCCGTCAATGAGGATGGAACCGTTGTAATCGGTATAATATCCCGACAATAAGGACAGTAAGGTACTTTTTCCGCTTCCGCTGCTTCCTACCACCAGATAGTGCTTGTCTGCTTCAAACCGGAAGGAAAGATTTTGCAGGACATTTTTCCCCTCTCCGTATCCGAAGGAAAGGTTTTCCAGAGCCACGGCCTGCCGGAAATCATGAAGATCTTTGCTGCCGGTATCGTCTTTTTGCTCCAACAGCGCGCTGAAGCGTTCCAGCAGGGGCTTGGAGGCATGGAAATTTGCGATGATAGAAGGAATCTGGGTAATGGGAGATACGATGTGGCCGATCAGGTGTCCGAAAGCGATGACCAGACCGGCGGAGAACATGCCGTTTAAAGAAAAGTAGGCGGCAAGCCCCATGACCAGCACCGTGGAGAATAAGCCTATCAATTCCCCTGCTATCATGCATAGTGTTCTGCGGTTGGCATTCTGCCGTTTGGCTGTTTCTGCGTCCCGGTTCTTTCTATCATGTTTTTGCAGGATAAAGGACAGTGCCCCATAGGAGCGGATCAGGCGGAAAGCACCGAAATCGTCCTTGATCTCCGCCGTATAGGCCTCAGTGCATTTCACTTGCTTGTCCATGGCTTTTTCCAGAGGACCTGAGGTGAGCCTGCTCACGACGCTGGCGGCCAGAGCCAGAAAGATCATCAGTGCCAGCATGATAGGCTGTATCATAATACAGATCACGGCTGCGGAACCAAAGCGCACCAGATTCTCCAGCAGGGAGATCAGGTTGCCGAAATAGACCGATTCCAGCAGGTTCACATTGTTTCCCAGCTCGTTGATGTACTCGGCGCTGTTTCCTGCATCGAAATCCGATACGCTGCGGTTCATGATGCCGGCGAAGAGGTCTCGCTTCAGCCCGTATCTGGCATTGGTGAGGAGCTTCGTCTTGACATAATAGTAGAACAGCTCAAGGGAGACGGAGACGGTCACGAAGGCGATGCTTCCCAGAAGTATGCGGACAAGCTCTTGGGTGCTTTTGCCTGCGCAGTCTACCAGAGAGCTCATCACCAGAGAAAATAGGCTTCCGCCTATTCTGGAAGCGATCATTAGCACAAAAAACAGCAGGCATGTGACCTTCTGTGTTGACATGTAACGATGGATTTGGTGCATTTTCATCTTGGTTCACTCCTTTTTTCTATTTTCCCCTCAGGCTTGTTCCAAGACAATGATTTCGGCAATGTATGGACAGCGGCCTATGCGTATTGGAACTGCATAGGCGGGGAAACAGTTAGAGTGTACCGCAGAAACGAAAGAGGAGTCCAGCAATCAGGGATTGCCGGAAATGCAACGGAGCGTTGTGTCAGAGCTGGTCGATGAATTGGCGGTGCTGGGCGGCATAGTAGGGATTTTTGTCTACTTCCAGAAGGAGGGCATTGAGGCGCGGTTTCAGCGCGTCACATTTTTCACGCTGTCCCTTTTGGACATATAAGTTTGCCAGATGCCAGAGAAAGAAGTATTCTGTCTTTTTGCAATGGCACTGGCATATGGAGACTTCAAAGAATTCCGTGCGTTGGATATCCTCTGTGGCTGCCGCCGCCAGAGCGCACTGCAGCCACAGAGGTGCATTTTTCTCATGGGGAGGATTCATTATGGTCTGTATGGAAGGGTCGTCGGCAAAAAGTTTCAAAATTGTCTCGTTGTGGCCTAAGATCGACAAAGCTTCAAAATAGAGCTGCAGTGTGTCCCCGGTAGGGTTCGCCCAATACTGTGCCCTGCATTCCGAAAGGATGAAGGGCACATGTCCAAGCTGGATATGCAGCTGAACTCTCTGCAGGCGGAACCGCATGTCTCCGGTTTTTTGGGATACCTCTTCCGCTATGGCCAGCGCTCTCTGGGCGGACTCCCGGCTCTGCTGCAGGAGCAGGTGCATTTTATAAGCCTCCAGTTCGATTCTTTCCTGCTCCAGAGCTTTTGGATCTCCGATTTTAAGCCGCAAAGAGGAATCTACGGTGTTTAGCTGGGACTGTAGGCAGTCGAGAGCTTCCCGGAAGTAATGGTCGTCTCTCAAAACAGAATATTTCAGCACCAAATCTTTGGCATATTCCAGAGACGACCTTCCGAAGAGGTCATCCAGCCCTATGCCGAAGAAGTCTGCGATCTTGGGCAGCAGGGAGATATCCGGCGTTCCGTTGCCGGATTCCCATTTGGAAATGGTTTGGGGCACCAGAAACAAATACTCTGCCAGCTGGGCTTGTGTGATGTTTTTTGATTTTCTTAATGTACCGATCTTTTCCCCTATAGTCTCCTGCATTACGCACCCTCCCTTATGAGATGAATTCCTTATAGATCAGATTTATTATATCGCAAGGGATGTTTGGATGCAATTACAAAGCGGGGGTTAGAATGGAGTATGTATGCCAAGGTAATCAGCTGCAACAAAAAGAACCTTGAGAAGGAGCTTCGCAACGAGAACCGACAGTATAGAAGGCAACTGTAATAAGTAAAAGAGCGTATGGAAAGTCGGCAAAAACTTTATATGTATAATTTAGTTTTCAAAAGGCGCTGTTTATTGTATAATGAAAGCAGTGAAAGAAGGTGACTTTTGGGTACAATAGAGCAAAGGGAGAAAATCTTATGGAAAAATTGATGTACATGATGATGCTTGAGAAAAGCAAGACCTATAACAAAATGACAAAACAAGTGGTTATGGAACACGTTGAGAACATAAGAAAGCTGGACGATGAAGGGAAGCTGGAAATCTGCGGTGTCTTTAAAGGCTATCCGGGAATGGCAGGTATGTATATCCTAAAAACAGAGAACCGTGAAGAGGCAGAAGAAATTTGCAAATCAGAGCCGCTGGTTATAGGAGGATATGTAAACTACAAATTAGTAGGCTTACAGATTGCAAACCGGGAAAATAATTATTTGCTATAATTGTGGAAAGGAACAAAACCGGGCAAATAGAATTCGGCCTACATGAAAATTGAAAAACCGCCGCTACATAAAACGGCACATCGAAACAAGAAATCAAGAAAAGGTTTCTTGTTTTTCGTTAATTTGGGGATTTTGAAAAATTGCCGGTGTTATGCCACGCAAAGGTCTCTATACATGCTTTATTGATATAACGCTGTTGCTATTTAAGCTACCATTGAAGTTTTGATTTCTATTGCAATTATGTCCGGTCTGTGTTAAAGTAAGTATAAGAAAATTTTGGTTATCTGTTTTGTTTCTGATATAGATAAAATTTCTATTATCTGTTCTGTTTCTGATATAAGAGAAATTCCCGTTATCTGTTCAGTTTTGGTAAAAGAAAAATTCCCATTATCTGTTCAGTTTTGGTAAAAGAAAAGTTCCTATTATCTGATCCGTTTCTGATATAAAATTCCCGTTATCCGTTCCGGTTCCGCTTATTTTTCACAAGATATTTCTATACTTGTATTATTCATTTTATTTCTAAGCGCAAGAACATTATTCGTATGTATTCCATTTTTTAGTATTCGTATTGCATATTGCCTTTTGGGGATATGAGAAGGAGGATTATGTTCAGCATGGTTATTTCCGGCGCCCTTCAAGGGGTATCGGCCTATCTTGTCTCTGTGGAGGTGGATGCATCCAGAGGGCTTCCTATCTTTTCTATGGTAGGTTCTTTAAGTCAGGAGGTCAGGGAGTCCAGAGAGAGGGTCTTGGTGGCCTTGAAAAATGTAGGTCTGCATTTGCAGCCATGCCACATTACGGTGAATCTGTCCCCTGCGGACAGGAGAAAGGAAGGGACGGCCTTTGACCTGCCCATCGCAGTGGGGCTGCTGGAGGCTCTGGAGATTGTTCCCAAGGAGGCCGGGGACGGCATACTGTTTCTGGGGGAGCTGGGGCTGGGCGGCGAGCTGAAGATGATCCGGGGCGTGCTGCCTATGGTGAGGGCGGCTGCGGCGCAGGGAATCCGCCAGTGTATCGTGCCCACAGCCAATGTTCGGGAGGGCGCGGTGATTCCGGGCATAGCGGTGAGAGGGGCGGACAATATTCTGGAGGTGATGAATTTCCTGACGGCGGAGGAGGAAGAGAGGGAGCGGCTTCTGCCCTCCATACTTGTGGATACGGGCAGGCTTTTTGAGGCATGTGCAGGAAAAAACACCAAAAGGCCTGATTTCTGCGAGGTAGTGGGTCAGGAGACGGCCAGACGGGCGGCGGAGATTGCTGCCGCAGGGTTTCACAATCTGCTGATGGTGGGGCCGCCCGGAGCGGGGAAATCTATGATTGCCAAACGCATTCCCGGCATTCTGCCGCCTCTGGGGCTGGAGGAGAGCTTGGAGGTGACATCCGTGGTCAGCGTCGCAGGACTTTTGGAGGAGGGAGAGACTTTGGTAACGGAGCGTCCATACAAGAGCCCTCATCATACCATTTCGCAGGCGGCTCTGATCGGAGGAAGCGCCGTGCCAAAGCCGGGCATGATATCGCTGGCTCATAGGGGAGTGCTTTTTTTGGACGAGCTCCCCGAATTTCAGAGGGGTTCTCTGGACGCGCTCCGCCAGCCGTTGGAGGAACGGAAGGTGAATATTTCCCGGATGAGCGGCAATGTGACTTATCCCAGCGACTTTATGCTGGTCTGTGCCATGAACCCATGCCCCTGCGGCTATTATCCTGATAGGAACCGCTGCCGCTGTACGGAAAATCAGGTGCGGAAATACATGGGCAGAGTGTCCGGGCCTATTCTGGACAGAGTGGATCTGTGCGTGGAGCTTCAGGCTGTGGAATACAAGAACCTGATGGGAGAAAAACAGCTGGAAGATAGCGCTGCCGTCAGAGGGCGGGTAGAGAGGGCAAGAGAGAGGCAGAGGCTTCGGTTTCAGGGAACGGGATACCGTTTCAACGGAGATATTGAAGCGTCTGCCATAGAGAAGTATTGCGGTCTGGGACCGGAGGAGCAAAACTGCATGAAACAGCTGTATTCGGCCCTGCAGCTCAGTGCCAGAGCATATCACCGCATTCTGAAGGTGGCCAGAACCATAGCGGATCTGGCCGGCGATGAACACATCGGGACAGAGCATTTGATGGAAGCCTCCTTTTATAGGCCGTCACTGGAGTATTGGAGGTTTTAAAAGGCAGCTTTACAGCAGTACAGTATGCCGGGGGGATAGGAGGGATGGTGTATGAGCCAAAACGAGTGGGAGGAACAAGAGAGGATATACGGATGCTGGCTGTGTAATTGTCCCGATATAGGCAATAGGCAGCTGAACTTGCTTACAGAGATCTGCGGCGGCTCGGAGGCAGCGTACTTTGCGGACTCGGAGACATGGGGAAAGGCGCTGTCGCCCAAGCAGGTGGAGCGCCTGAAGGCGCATACTGCAGGATGGCGTCCCAAAGAGGAGTATCAAAGGATGTTGGATAGGGGAATCAGGCTGGTGACGATTGGAGACGCGGCATATCCTAAGAGGCTGAAAGAGATTCCCGATGCTCCATACGGCCTTTTTTACCTCGGGAAGCTGCCCTATGAGGATGCGCCTGCAGTGGCGGTCATAGGAGCCAGAGAATGCTCCGAGTACGGAAGGTATGTGGCGGGACAGCTGGGAGCTGCATTGGGCAGAAAAGGAATACTGCTGATCAGCGGCATGGCCAGAGGGGTGGACGGAATCAGCCAGAAGGCGGCGTTAGATGCCGGGGGGTATTCTGCGGGAGTGCTGGGGTGTGGTGTAGATATCTGCTATCCGAAGCAGAACAAGGAGCTGTATGAGAGACTTTTGGATTGCGGCGCGGTGATGTCCACATATCCGGTGGGAACACCGGCCTATGCAAGGAATTTTCCGCCGAGAAACCGTATTGTCAGCGGGCTGGCTGACGCTGTTGTTGTAATAGAAGCCAGAGCAAAGAGCGGGACTCTGATCACGGTGGACATGGCGCTGGAACAAGGCAGGGAGGTCTATGTGGTGCCGGGGCGCGTGACGGATAGACTGAGCGATGGCTGTAACCGCCTGATCAAGCAGGGGGCGGCGGTGCTGCTTGATCTGGAGGAGTTTTTGGAAGAGATCGGGGAGCTCCGGGAGAGAAAGGGAGGTTTTCAGGATAGGGACGGACAAGGGAAAATAGATGGGGACAAGGGCAAATGGACGGAGAGGACGAGGGGCGGCGGAGGAAAAACAGCGAAGAGGGACAAGGCTTTGGCAGAGGAGGAAACGAAAAGAGATGTGACATCCGGAGAGAGTTTTGAACTTGGCGGCCGTATGCCGAAGAAGCTTTCTTGTGAGATGGACGCTGTCTATCAGATTCTGGATTTTACGCCCAAGTCCGCGGAGGAGATTCGCAGGAGGCTTCCGCCGGCTTATCAGAACGGGCAGATTACGGCTTGGCTTATGGGGCTTATGGTTGAAGGGCTTGTGATTCAGGTCAGTCCGGGACATTTCTGTCTGAAGGGATAACGGCCCATGGGCAGGCTGATCTGTGGGCTCGTTGGGGGGCTGTCCGGATTGTCTGGAAGGCTGAAATAGAGCAGAGGAACAGGCGCAGGCCGAAGCCTGCCCCGCAAGATGAGCCGGGGCGCAAGGTTTTGATGGATTATTTGCGGCGTATGGATTATAATGGGTATATTGGCATCGGAGCGGATCGTTTTGAGAAGGAGGCATTTCATGCATAGGGACAATACAAAAGTGGTGACTATAGGGGATAGGAAGATAGGCGGAGGGAATCCGATTCTGATTCAGTCCATGACAAATACAAGGACGGAGAATGTGGAGGCCACAACGGCCCAGATTCTGGAGCTGGAGCAGGCAGGCTGTGAGATCGTCCGGTGCACGGTGCCGGACATGACGGCAGCAAAGGCCCTTGGGGAGATCAAGCGGCGGATCCACATTCCTTTGGTTGCGGATATTCATTTTGATTACAAGATGGCCATTGCTGCCATGGAGAACGGTGCAGACAAGATTCGCATTAATCCCGGCAATATCGGAAGCGCCGAGAAGGTGAAGGCTGTGGTGGATACGGCGAAGGAGCTTCAGATTCCTATCCGCATCGGAGTCAACAGCGGCTCGCTGGAGCGGCAGCTGGTGGAGAAGTACGGGGGAGTCACGGCGCAGGGGATCGTGGAGAGCGCTCTGGACAAGGTACATATGGTGGAGGATATGGGATATGATGATATTGTAATCAGTATCAAGTCCTCCGACGTGCTTATGTGTGTGGAAGCCCATGAGATTTTGGCGCAAAAGACCTTGTATCCTCTCCATGTGGGGATCACGGAGGCGGGAACGGTACAGAGCGGAAATATCAAATCCGCCATTGGGCTGGGATTAATTTTGCGTCAGGGCATCGGGGACACCGTTCGGGTATCCCTCACCGGAGATCCCGTGGAGGAGATCAGGTCTGCCAAGCTGATACTGCGCACGCTGGGGCTGCGCAAGGGAGGCATCGAGGTGGTGTCCTGCCCTACCTGCGGCAGAACAAAAATTGACCTTATCGGCCTTGCGGCCAAGGTGGAGAAGCTTGTGGAGGATTATCCTCTGGAGATCAAAGTGGCCGTCATGGGCTGCGGGGTGAATGGGCCCGGGGAGGCAAGAGAGGCTGATCTGGGCATAGCGGGAGGAGACGGAGAGGGGCTTCTTTTCAAAAAAGGAGAGATTCTCCGCAAAATGCCTGAGGGAGAACTGTTGAACGCGCTGAGGGAAGAATTGGACAACTGGAAATGATGACAAAGCAGAAACCATTTTTTGAGGTGTTTCCTACCCTTGAGATAAAGGGGGTGTTGCACGATAAGCTGGAGCAGGCAAAGGTAGAGAGGCTGTCTGCCACAAAGCAGAAAGATAGGCTGACGGTATATCTTTTCAGCACCAGACTGATATTGAAGGAGGATATCTGGGCTGCGGAAAGGGAGATCAAGAGTCAGCTTTTTCCCTATGCCTCCATGGAGGTAAGGATTCTGGAGCGATTTGAGCTGTCCTCCCAGTACACGCCGGAAAATCTTATGGCCGTGTATAAGGACAGTATTCTCGCGGAACTGCGGGAGTACAGCCGCGTGGAGTACAATGCGTTCCGCACGGCGGAGATCTCTTATCCGGCGGAGGGACATATACGGCTGGCCGTGGAGGATTCGGTGCTGAACCGCAGCAAGGAGCCGGAGCTGATCCGGGTTCTGGAGAAGATTTTTGTGGAGCGCTGCGGCCTGCGGACGGGGGTGGAGGTGGTCTATAGGGAGGCCCGTCTGGGGAGGTTCACAGAGGACGATGAGCTGAAGATCCAGATGCGGGTGAACGAGATCTGCCGTCATGCAAAGATAGGAGGGGAAGAGGACGGCGGCTGGGGGGAAGGACAGAACGGAGCAGTAGGAAGGCCGGGAACTATAGGAGCAGGCCGAAACAAAGGGGCAGCATTGTCCGGAAACGCTTCGGGAAGGAACGGCCAAGGAAGCGGGCAGGCTGCCGGTATGGGTCTGGGTACCGGTCAGGGAGTCAGAGGAAACGGGCAGAATGGACAAGGGGATGCCAAAGGTATACAAGGAGGCGCTCCGCCATGGATGGAAGGATCAAAAGCTGCGCCGGGCAGCGGAGCTCAGGCGGCAGTGCCGGGAGCTGCGTCCGGGGAGACTGGCTCCTACAGAGGGCAGAGCCAGACGGCGGGACAGGATTCGGCACAGGGCCATGGCAGTGTCAGACAAGCCGGAGGAGGCTCCTTTGGCCGCGTGGGAAGTTTTTCAGGCAAGGGAGGCTTCAAGCGTGGAGAGTTCAGAAAAGGCGGCGATTCCCGTCCCCTGAAGCAGTCTGATGATCCAAACGTGATTTACGGCAGGGATTTCGAGGAGGAAGCCATGCCCATCGAGGATGTGATAGGAGAGATGGGCGAGGTGGTTCTCCGGGGCAAGATCATCAAGGTGGATTCCCGGGAGATCAAGAATGAAAGAACCATTGTCATGTTCGACATGACGGATTTCACGGATACCATGACGGTGAAACTGTTTACCAAGAACGAGTACGTGAAGGAGCTGACGGGTGCGCTGAAGCCGGGAGGCTTCATCAAGGTCAAGGGCATGGCCCTGCTGGACAAGTTCGACCATGAACTGACCATCGGTTCTCTGACGGGAATCAGGAAAATAGAAGATTTTACTACCGTGAGAATGGATTCTGCACGCCATAAGCGGGTGGAACTGCACTGCCATACCAAGATGAGCGACTTTGACGGGGTATCCGAGGCCAAGGATATCGTAAAGCGGGCTTATAAATGGGGGCACCGGGCCATAGCCATCACAGATCATGGAGTAGTACAAGGCTTTACCGATGCCTATCATGTTTGGGCGGATCTGTGGAAGGAGGAGGCGGCGAAGCGCAAGGAGGCCGGGGATGAGAAACCGGATAGGCAGGATTTTTTCAAGATCATTTACGGGGTGGAAGCTTATCTGGTGGATGACCTGAAAGAGATCGTCACGGGAGACAAGGAGCGAAAGCTTGAAGGAGATTTTGTGGTATTTGATATTGAGACCACCGGATTCTCTCCCGTGAACAACCGCATCATTGAGATCGGTGCGGTAAAGCTCAGGGACGGCAAGGTGCTGGATCGCTTTTCTGCGTTTATCAATCCGCAGGTGCCAATCCCCTTTGAGATAGAGAAGCTTACGGGCATTCGGGACGATATGGTGAAGGATGCGCCTCTGGTGGAGGAGGTTCTGCCTAAATTTTTGGAATTCGCCAGCGGCAGCGTACTGGTGGCGCATAATGCGGGCTTTGACATGAGCTTCATCATAGAGAATGTCAGACGTCTGGGCTTAAGCGTTCAGGGGGGAATCTTTCAGCCCCATACCCATTGTGGGGAGACGGGAGGGACGGTTTCGGATTTCCAAGGAGCGGAAGAGCGTCAAAGCATAGAAGGCGCTTCTGGGACGGAAGAGGATGAAATGACAGAGGGGGCTGGGGAGACACCAAAATCTTCGGCTGCGGAATTTACTTACATAGACACGGTGGGAATTGCCAGAGTCCTATTGCCTAATCAGGCGAAGCATACTCTGGACGCTGTGGCAAAGACCCTGAACGTGTCGCTGGAAAACCATCACCGGGCGGTGGACGATGCGGAATGCACGGCATGGATTTTTTTGAAGCTCTTGGAGATGCTGAAGGATGGGGGGATTTTCACATTAGCCCAGCTGAACGCATTGGGAGAGGCCAATGTGGAGCTGACAAAGAAGCTTCCCTCCTACCATGCCATCATTCTGGCAAAAAATGATCTGGGCCGAATCAATCTCTATCGGATTGTGACCCAGTCCCATTTGACTTACTATCATAGCCGGCATCCCAGACTGCCCAAGAGTCTGGTGGAGAAGTACCGGGAGGGGCTGATTCTGGGCAGCGCTTGCGAGGCAGGAGAGCTTTATAGAGCTTTGCTGGACGGACAGAGCGATATGCAGATAGCCAGAATCGTAAATTTCTATGACTATCTGGAGATTCAGCCCGTGGGCAACAACAAATTCATGGTTGCGGCGGAGAGGATACGAAACATACATTCACTTGAGGACATCCAGAACATCAACAAACGGATCGTGAAGCTGGGAGAGGAGTTCCACAAGCCGGTGGTTGCCACTTGCGACGTACATTTCCTTGATCCGGAGGATGAGGTCTACCGCCGTATCATCATGGCAGGGAGAGGCTTTGAGGATGCGGATGATCAGGCTCCGCTGTACCTGCATACCACGGATGAGATGCTGGAGGAGTTTTCTTATCTGGGAAGCGACAAGGCCTATGAGATTGTGGTAGAGAACACCAATATGATCGCGGACATGGTGGAGTCCATTGACCCGGTGCGCCCTGACAAATGCGCGCCCGTGATTCCGGACAGCGACAAGACCCTGACGAAGATCTGCTATGATAAGGCCCATGAGATATATGGACCCCAATTGCCAAAAATTGTGGAGGACAGGCTGCAGAAGGAGCTGAATTCCATTATCAAGAACGGATTTGCGGTGATGTACATCATTGCCCAGAAGCTGGTGTGGAAATCCGTGGAGGACGGCTATCTGGTGGGTTCCAGAGGGAGCGTGGGAAGCTCTTTCGTGGCTACCATGGCAGGGATCACGGAGATCAACCCCCTGAGTCCTCACTATTATTGCAGCAGCTGCCATTATGTGGATTTTGAGGAGGATGACGTGAAGGCCTATGCGGGCAAGGCGGGAACCGATATGCCGGACAAAATCTGTCCGGTCTGCGGCCAGCCTCTGCATAAGGACGGCTTTGACATTCCTTTCGAGACATTCCTTGGCTTCAAGGGAGACAAGGAGCCGGACATCGACCTGAACTTTTCCGGAGAATATCAGTCCAAGGCCCATAAATATACGGAGGTCATCTTCGGCGCAGGGCAGACCTATCGGGCGGGCACCATTGCAACGCTGGCGGAGAAGACGGCTTTCGGCTATGTAAAGAATTATTTTGAGGAGAGGGCCAAGCATAAGCGCAAGAGCGAGATCGAGCGCTTGTCCATCGGCTGCACGGGAGTGCGCAGAAGTACGGGACAGCATCCGGGCGGCATCGTGGTGCTGCCTTTCGGGCAGGACATCAACTCCTTCACGCCGGTACAGCATCCTGCCAACGATATGACTACAGATATTGTCACGACACATTTTGACTATCACTCTATAGATCATAACCTGCTGAAGCTGGACATTCTCGGACATGATGATCCTACCATGATTCGTATGCTGCAGGATTTGACGGGTGTGGATCCGCTGACCATTCCTCTGGACGGACAGGATGTTATGTCACTGTTCCAGAGCACGGATGCTTTGGGCATTAGCCCGGAACAGATCGGGGGGACGAGGCTGGGGATTCTGGGGATTCCCGAGTTTGGCACCGACTTTGCCATGCAGATGGTCATCGACGCCCAGCCTAAGGCCTTCTCGGATCTGGTGCGTATTTCCGGGCTGGCCCATGGGACAGACGTGTGGCTGGGGAACGCCAGAGATCTGATCATGAGCGGTACGGCTACGATTTCTACCGCGGTGTGTACCAGAGACGATATCATGCTTTATCTCATGCAGATGGGGGTGGAGCCCAGCCTATCCTTCACTATCATGGAAAGCGTCCGGAAAGGGAAGGGTCTTAAGGATGAATGGATAGCGGAGATGAAGGAGCATGATGTGCCCGACTGGTACGTGGCTTCCTGCAAGAAGATCAAATATATGTTTCCCAAGGCTCATGCGGCTGCATATGTCATGATGGCATGGCGCATCGGCTACTGCAAGATACATCATCCGCTGGCTTATTACGGTGCGTTCTTCAGCATTCGGGCAAAGGCGTTCTCGTATGAGCTGATGTGTCAGGGCCAAGCGCATCTGGAGGCCGTGATGGCTGACTACAAGCGCCGCATGGACGCCGCGGCCAACAAGGAGCCGGGAGCGCAGCCTCTCTCCAATAGAGAGGAGCTTGCGTACAACGATATGAGAGTAGTGCAGGAGATGTACGCCAGAGGGTACGAGTTCACGCCCATTGACATTTTCACTGCTCAGTCCAGATCCTTCCAGATCGTGGGGGACAAGCTGATGCCCTCCATAAACAGTATAGAAGGCCTTGGCGAGAAGGTGGCCGATGCCATTGTGGAGGCGGCGAAGGACGGACCGTTTCTGTCAAAGGAGGATTTCAGGGAGCGCACTAAGGCCTCTAAGCCCATCATAGACATGATGGATTCCTTGAATCTGCTGGGGAATCTGCCGGAGACGAATCAGCTGAGCCTATTCGATTTCTGAAGCCGGGATTTCCTGACCGGCGCCCTTGCTAATGCCTTTGTTTTTACGATAAGATTCAGTCGCAAAAATATTTGCAAATTTTTTTGAAAAAATTTGAAAAAAGGGCTTGCATTTTTTTGGAATATGTAGTAGTATATACGAGTAGCAACGAGAGCTGCTCGTAAATGGCTGATTGGTCAAGCGGTCAAGACGCCGCCCTCTCACGGCGGAAACAGGGGTTCGATTCCCCTATCAGCTGTTGTTTAAAACCTTGAAGGATCCGGTGTTTATGCGGGCTTCAAGGTTTTTTGTTTTGCTCGAAATTTAGCTGGGTACTATAAATGAGCAAATTTGAATTTTTACCAAAGTTGTCATAAATGGCGTAAAACTAAAGACATCATGCCTTTTTGGTATATCCTGTTTTTGCCAAGAAAACAATAATCTGCAAAGGATGATGTCTTATAGAAAACAGTATATATGCATCGTCCTCAATTATGTCATCGTCATATACGACAAATCCAAATCAAAGGTAAAGATCGTACAAGCGATTGCGGATGAACTGCCTATACCGCCGGTTGTCTCCTATTTCCTCTGCGACAGCTGGTATACATGCGGCGACATCAGGGATGCCTTTATCAAAAAGGGCTTCTATACCATTGGCGCGCTCAAGACGAGCCGGGTGCTGTACCCTTGCAGTATAAAGCAGAAAGCAGGCGAGTTTGCCCTTCATTTACGAAAGACAGATGCCGCTGTTAGCCTCGTGACCGCCCACAGCCGGAGTTATTACGTCTACCGGTATGGAGGGGCCTCAATGGCATTGAGAATGCCGTAGTCCTGATCAGCTATCCGAAGGACGCATTCCATGTCCCCAAAGCCTTGCGGGCCTTTATCAGCTCGGATGTCTCCTTAAGCACCCGGGAGATGCTGAACATATATGTGGAACGGTGGCCGGTGGAGGTGTTCTTCTGTCAGGCAAAGGACAAGCTGGCGTTTGATAGGTATCAGGTCCGTTCATCATAGGGAATCAGTAGGTACTGGCGGCTGATGTCGCTGGCCCATCTGATTGCGTGTATCGGCTGCGGTGAAACCATGTTCTTCAAAGACGGCTATGCTTATATTTACAGCCATATCCAGAAAGAACGGATTCATTACGACTACCAGTGTGGGGCAAGGCATATTGGCTTTGTGCAGGTAATAGCTTTCGTGGCATAGGTTTATTGTGCAATTTATTAAATTTGCTCATTTATAGTTAGGCAATCAAAAAATCAGACATATATTCGATTAAAAACCAAGACAAAATTTCAGGAAAGGAGTATCTTCCACATACGGCCATTACACTGTGGATGAAGAACCGCCGGATGCGCTGGTCAGTTTGCAGTTTTTAAAAATTGATGGAAAAATTATTCCGTTGGCGTTATGTGGAAGTAACCAAATAGTATCTACAGAAGCAGAAATCATGAAAGAGATTAAAGCTTATTGTGACGGTGGAGAATATCAAGAACATTTCATACAAAATGGGTCATGATAAAGGCTTGATTCGCTTTTTCCAGAATGGAATTAAAGTTGCATAGACTATAGAGAAATTAAAAGAAGAATATTTCTTTATCCGTATGCATGGATATTTCAGTGTATGGAAGGGAATGAACAATACAATAGAAAACCGTGTTGAAATAAATTCAGGTGACGCTTTACAGGTATAAAGAATCGTTTTATTCGCATGAAATAAGTATATATGAATATTGACATATGCGCATAAAGTGTGTACAATAGCATTTGAAGGAGGAAAATACTCAGAATGAATATACCTGTTTATCTGGAGGTAAGCTGATGAAGCAAAGGGATTTAGTCAAAAAACTTGAAGATTCAGGTTTTGTCTTTGAAAGACACGGAAGCAATCATGACATTTATATTAGAGGTGAAGAAAAGGAGGAAGTTCCAAGGCATAAAGAAATTGATGAAAGATTGGCAAAAGCTATCATAAAAAGAAGGAAACTTTAATATACTAACAGATATGCGAAATTAGAATTTTTTGGTTACCATAAATTTATTTAACATACGGAGAAGACTATAAGATGAAAAATGTGTATCCTGCATTTTTTACAATTACAGATACAATTATTTTGGTAGAGGTGCCTGATCTGGAAATTCTAACAGAAGGAAAAGACATGAAAAATGCCATAGAAATGGCAAGAGATGCAATTGAATTAAAATGTGTATCATTAGAAGATGATAAAAAAGAAATTCCTCTACCATCAGAAATAGGTTTATTAGATGTGAATAACGGAACTTTTGCAGAGGATGGAAAAACGGTTATATCTTTGGTTGATATTGATTCCGATGAGTATAGAAGGAAAATCGACACCAAAGCAGTAAGAAAAAATGTAACTATCCCTAGTTGGCTCAACTATGAGGCCGAACATGCTGGAATCAATATATCAAGAGTTTTACAAGAAGCATTGATGAATGTACTTAATGTACAGCGGAATTTTTAAGATGTAATTAAATAAAGATTTATAACCAGTTAGAAGGCATTGGCGAAAATATTCGTTAGTGCCTTTTATAGTGGCTATAAATGCTGAATAAATGAAGAAATAGAGAGTGGAAAGGATGGTGAATTATATATTGCAAAATCTTATAAATAAAGCAGAAAAAAGATATATGAAGTGTTACAAAGTAAAATGAAAGAGGAAGTATTGTCATTTAAAAACGGGTTGCAGAGATATTTAAGGGGATAGAAGGATTCATGCGTTTGTGGTATGGATGGATAATGAGCTATTGAAATATGCCATGGATAGTGGTATGATCGATCTATCATACGTGCAAGGGCAAATAGAAATGAGCAAACGGAGAGAAATGCTGGAAAATATCCATATAAAATATGGGAAGGGAATGTTGGGAAATGGTATACCTATTTGCCGGATGAGAAGAAGGGGATTAGCCAAAGACGGATGCAGAGGTGCGCAAGGTCGTAATGCCTGAAAAGTATATCGGATACCTGCGCAAAGTCCGCCAGAATAGTTCTGGCGACTATCTTTTTGAGGTCGGCAAAAAGAGGATAATGACATACCGGTTTAGGAACAGACCAAGAACGGTTTGCAGGAAGATATCAATACCGTCCACGATTTATGAAAAATAATCATAGGTAATCAAAAATAATTAGAACGTATATTCTGTAAAGTGAGAAAAATCCAGTAAATATGCGGGTTCCGAGGATAAAAATACAGCATTGCCGTTAGGCTCAATTCCCTTGTCAGCTGTTATTTAATACCTTGAAGGATCCGGTGTTTATGGGGCTTCAAGGTTTTTTGTTTTATCCTGAAATACTGGTCGGTGCAGCGTGAAATAGGGGGACTACTTCCTGAGAATATCAAAAAACGGAACACCTAGTAAAATTATAGGAGAAAAAAGCGGAGGCACAAGTAGACAGACTGCCGAACTGTGGTGAGAAGCTTTAGCGGAGGTGGAGTACGATGGCTAATAAACTGGAACTGACATGGTATGGAAAGGACGAGGCTATTCGCATTGAGCCTCGGTTGCTGATTGAGAATCCGGCGCTTTCAAACACTGTAGCAGACCCGGACACCGAGAATATGCTTATTCACGGTGATAATCTATTGGCTCTCAAAGCTTTGGAGACCCGGTTTGCGGGTCAGGTGAAATGTGTATACATAGATCCGCCTTATAATACCGGCTCTGCATTTGAACATTATGATGATAATTTTGAGCATAGTATTTGGCTGAATTTGATTAGACCGCGACTTGCCATTTTATGGAATCTGCTGCATGAGTCAGAGGGGAGCATTTGGATAAGCATCGATGATGCCGAACAAGCATATATTCGTGTGCTATGTGATGAAATATTCGGAAGACACAATTTTATTGCTCAAATTGTTTGGCAGAAACGCTATTCCCGTGAAAACCGTGAGGCTATTGGTGATGTGCATGAATATGTTTTGGTGTATGCAAAAGATCCGCCTCGGTTTAAGGAAATGAGAAATCTGGTGCCTATGACAGAAGAGCAAGCGAAAGTATACAAGAATCCAAACAATGATCCACGAGGCCGCTGGAGGCCTGTTCCCATGACGGCACAAGCAGGTCATGCTACTCCGGATCAGTTTTATGAAATTACTGCGCCAGGGGGAAAGGTTCACATACCTCCTGCTGGCAGGTGTTGGTCTTTGTCCAAAAAGACATTTGAAGAGCTTTTTGCTGACGGCAGAATATATTTCGGCAAGGATAATAACAGCCAGCCCAATAAAATTCGGTATTTATCGGAAGTCCCAGGCGTGGCTCCTTGGACATGGTGGCCGAGTGATGAAGTGGGGCATACAGATTCGGCTAAAAAAGAAATCATGGAGATTTTTGGAAAGAGTAATATATTTGATACTCCTAAGCCGGAAACTCTCCTTCAAAGAATTATTCATATTGCTACCAGTCCCGGCGATCTTATTCTGGATTCTTTCCTCGGATCTGGAACGACTGCTGCCGTTGCGCATAAGATGGGCAGGCGGTATATCGGTATTGAAATGGGAGATCATGCGTATACGCATTGTAAGGTGCGCTTGGATAAAGTGATTAACGGCGTTGACAAAAGCGGCGTTACAAGTGCTGAAAAATGGGAAGGCGGCGGTGGATACCGCTTCTTTGAACTGGCCCCCACACTTATCAACCGTGATATGTTTGATGAATATGTTATCAATGATGAATATGATGCGGATATGCTTGCAGCTGCTGTTGCTCTGCATGAAGGATTCAATTATCAGCCGGATGGAGGTTTATTCTGGAAACAGTCTGTGGGCAACGAGAATAGTTATCTTTTTGTGACTACACGACACCTTAACGGCACATATCTGGATTCCATAAAAGATACGATGGAGGATGGAGAATATCTCATTATTGCTTGTTGCTCTTTTGATGGTGGTCTGGACAAGGCATACGATAATATCACCATTAAGAAAATTCCGCAGATGCTTCTTGGCTGTTGTGAATTCGGTAAAGCCAATTACAACTTGAATATCGTGTATCCGCCAAAATATGACGATGAATGGGGTGAGGAGGATTGCAATGAATAATAATTTTCCTCTATATACTACTGATTATATCAGCGGAGTAATGTCTTTGCGTAAGCCGCAGGAGAAGTCTCTGAAAATTCTGGAGGAAATCGTAAATAATGTTATGCCATGCAAGGGTATGGACTTAAAAGCAGCACTTGGCACTGTCCGTGCTATGTATCCTACCTGCTCTGATTTTGAACATGATTTCATGTCTTTGACCTTTGCTTTAGCTACCGGTGTCGGTAAGACCAGACTGATGGGTGCATTCATCACCTATCTCTATACTCGACATGGCATAGGAAATTTTTTTGTGGTTGCACCAAATACCACTATCTACGATAAGCTGAAAAGGGATTTGAGCGACAATAATAGCGCAAAATATGTGTTCAAGGGTCTTGGCTGTTTCAGCGCACCTATGCAGATTATCACCGATGAAGTTTATCGCGAAAAAAGTCTCTCTCTGTTTGAATCAGATGTTCGCATCTTTGTATATAACATTGACAAATTCAATAAGGAAGGTGCTAATATGAAAAAGGTAAACGAGGTGCTCGGGGACTCGTTTTATCAGTACCTTTCTAATCTGCCGGATCTAGTACTCATTATGGATGAATCGCACCACTACCGAGCAGAAAAAGGCACGCAGGCTCTTAAAGAACTGAATCCGCTACTGGGTTTGGAGCTGACTGCCACGCCGCTTGTGAACAAGGGAGCCAAGCAAGTACCGTTCAAAAATGTGGTATTTGAGTATCCGCTGTCAAGAGCGATTGAGGACGGTTATACGCGTACTCCGTTTGCGGTAACGCGCTCAGATATTGATTTTTATCATTTCGGTGATGAGCAGCTGGATAAAATGATGCTTTTGGACGGCATTACATGCCATGAAAAGACCAAACGTAAACTGGAGGTCTATGCTGCTAACCACAATAAGCAACTTGTGAAGCCGTTTATGCTAGTTGTATGTAAGGACACTGACCATGCTGTGTGGGTGGAAAGTTTCATCAAATCCGATGAATTTCGTGGTGGTGCATACCGAAACAAAACAATCATGGTTCATTCTAGACAGAAGGGGGCTGAGACCGAAGTCAACACCCGTCTGCTTCTGAATGTCGAAAATCCGGAAAACCCGGTGGAAATAGTCGTCCATGTCAATATGCTAAAAGAGGGATGGGACGTAAATAACCTTTATACCATCGTACCTCTTCGCACTGCTGCATCGAAAATATTGCGTGAGCAGATGGTGGGCAGAGGTCTGCGTTTGCCGTATGGCGAACGTACTGGAGACAGAGATGTGGATGCGGTTATGTTGACTGCTCACGATAAGTTCAGTGAGATTTTGGCTGAAGCGCAGAAAGGAGATTCTATCTTCAAGGCTGGTAATATCATCAAGGCAGAGGAAATTGTACCAGAAGAAATCACTTATACGCAGCTGACCATTGAAACCGAATTGGATGTGGATCTTGGCAAAGCCTATGAGCATATCCGGATCCAGAAAACAGATGCTGTGGATGCTTTGCTGAAAAAGGCAACGGAAATCATCTGTACAGAGGTCGCACAGCATATTCAGCATACAGCGGCTCACGCTGTTACTCATGCACAAGCGCAGCAGATTGTGGAAACTGTCACGCAGAAGGTTTGTGAAGATAAGGACTTAGGGGATGTGTTCAGGGAAAACGAGAATCCGTTTGCCGCGTGGTTGTTGTATAAGACAGAAGAAACGCATAGGGTTGCTGTTAGCAAATTTATTCCTATCCCTCGTATCAAGATTACCGATACCGGCGTAGAGGAGTACGTGTTCGCAGACTTTGATCTTGATGTGGAGGAATTTACTCATGTGCCTATCAAGAATGAGCTTCTTGTGCAGAATCTGGAGGATATGCAGGATAGGCAGCGCATTAGAGGCGGGGCTATCGATTTTGAGGGTTATAATCCCCAAAAGGTCATTCTGGAACAGCTTCGTAATAAACCGGAAATCGATTATGAGAAATGCTCCAAGCTGCTGTTCAAGTTGATCAATCAGGTCTGTAACCATTATGCAGATAGATATGGCATCAATGATATGCATAACATTATTATGATGTATAAACGTGATATCAGCAACAAAATTTATAGGCAGATGCTTCAGCATTTTTATTTTGAGAACGGATTTTTGCGGGAGGAAGTGATAGGTATAAGGGGCTATAATTTGCGGCAGTCCTACAGCTTTATCGAGCGAGTTGGCCTTTTTTCTGCCTACACGGAAAAAATCCAGTCTGTTCTGTTTGAAAGTATCAAAAAGGGTGTGTTTTGTAGCGCAAAGTTTGACAGCCATCCGGAACTGCTCCTTGCACGGGTGCTGGAATGTGATGCGGATGTTCAGAACTGGCTTCGCCCGGCTCCGCAGGAATTTAATATTACATACAATGGCGGCCACAGCTATGAGCCGGACTTTGTTGTAGAAACTAAAGAAGTTATCTATCTAGTAGAAGTTAAAGGCGAAGATAAACTCAATGATCCAAATGTCATAGCAAAGAAAAAGCGTGGTATCCAATACTGTGAAACTGCCACTCGTTGGGGAAAGGCAAACGGCTACAAGGAATGGCGGTATCTGTTCATCCCATCCAAACAGATTATGCCGAATTCTTCATTCATGCAATTGGTGGTTAGATTTCAGGAACTTTAGAAAACTGCCTGATTCTACGGCTCAAGGTCAGTGAGGGGTTTTTTGAAACTCTGGGCAAATCTGTCCAGACCTTGCAAAAGGGAGGAGTACAATATGCGGAATAAAAAAGATACAAGGGAACAATGAGGCGGAAATGGGGAGAATCAAGTGGAATTGAAAAGGTTCCGGTGAATCAGGCGTTCAGGGGACAGAAAGGATGAATATGGACAAGTTTGACAGATTGAGCGTATTTATCAGCCTTGTGTTAAGGCACCAGCCTGACGCGGCGGGTATTACCTTGGATGAACATGGATGGGCGGATGTGGAAGAGCTGATTCATGGCATAAATTGTACGGGGCGAGAGATCAACATGACAATTTTAGAAGAGATCGTCAGAACCGACAATAAGCAGCGCTACAGCTTCAATGAAGATAAGAGACTGATTCGCGCCAATCAGGGACATAGCGTTTTGGTGGATGTTGAGCTGAAGGAGCAGGCGCCTCCTGAATTCTTATATCATGGAACTGCCGATAGATTTTTGAAAAGCATCATGGCGGAAGGACTGAGGCCTATGAGCCGGCTGTATGTGCATCTTGCAGAAGATATTGAGACGGCAGTCAAGGTTGGCCGAAGACATGGGAGGCCGGTGGTTCTGAAGGTGAGCAGCGCAAGGATGAACCGGGAGGGGATTCCCTTTTATCTTTCCGAAAACGGAGTATGGCTGACAAAAAAGGTGGATGCAGAATATCTGGAGGAGATGAACGGCTGAATCGACTATTTGCATGGGAAGAGGGGCTGCAGTTATGCCGGTGATGTCGGTGGAACTTGGGGGGCTGGCATCCCCATGTGGATGAGAAGATAGGGCAAGTGGACGCACAAGGAAAAATAGGGTAAAAAAGGGCAAGGAGGAAGAGAAATGCAGGACGGAAAGTTGATCTATGAGAATAAGCTGAGCTGTGAAAAGGATGTGGAGGGATTTGTTCTGGAGGGCAGCGCAAACCTTTCGTTTCCGGAGGGAAAGCTGCGCATGGAGAACGCATTGAGCGCAGCAGAGGGACAGAAGGCCAATTATGTGCTGTGGTGCCCGGAGGACTTTCCTTCGGACGTGAGGATCGAATGGAAATTCCGGCCCATCAAGGAGCCGGGGCTGGCGATTCTTTTCTTTGCCGCAAAGGGGCGAAACGGAGAGGATATTTTTGCCGACTCTCTGGCAGAGCGCACGGGGGAATATGTGCAGTATCATCATGGGGATATCGATGCCTTCCACGTATCCTATTTCAGGAGGAAGGAGCCTGACGAGAGGGCCCTTCATACCTGCAACCTGCGCAAAAGCTATGGATTTCATCTGGTTTCACAAGGGGGAGATCCCATTCCGGACGCGGACGAGTGCAGGGATATGTACCGGATTGCGCTGGAGAAGAAAGGAAATCTGGTGCGCTTTTTGGTGGAGGAGGTGGAGGTGTTCAGCTATGTGGACGACGGGGAGACCTATGGCCCATGTCTGGCAGGGGGCAAGATCGGCTTCCGGCAGCTGGCACCCGTGATTGCGGAATATGCGGATTTGAAGGTATATGCATTGTAAGGAAAGACTGACTCATGCCCCCACGGCGCTGCTGTGGGGGCAATTTTTTAAACTCGTAGCAAAACGGCTGACAAAAGACAGCGGGGGCATTTGCTAAATTTGCACTATACAAAATAAAAATCCGTGCTATAATGAAATATATTATTTTGGCATTGAGACTGCCTATTTATGTCAGATACGGTAGCAACCGGCCATGGGAGGCGGGGGCAGCAGATTTATGCCCTATGGCTGCGAAGGATATAGGATCGGTTTTGCCATGACAGATTTGGAGGAAGAACCCATGAAACCTTATGGTGTAAATGAACTGAGAAGGATGTTTCTTGATTTTTTTGAGAGCAAGGAGCATCTGAAAATGAAGAGCTTTTCGCTGGTGCCCCACAATGACAACAGCCTTCTGATCATCAATTCCGGAATGGCTCCCCTGAAGCCCTATTTTACAGGGCAGGAGATTCCGCCCAGACGCAGGGTGACCACCTGCCAGAAGTGCGTGCGGACGGGGGATATAGAGAATACGGGAAAAACCGCGCGTCATCTTACCTTCTTTGAGATGCTGGGAAACTTTTCCTTCGGAGATTATTTTAAGCATGAGGCCATCGCGTGGAGCTGGGAGTTTCTGACAGAGGTGGTGGGCATGGATCCGGAGAGGCTTTATCCTTCGATCTACAGCGAGGATGACGAGGCCTATGATATTTGGACAAAGGAAATCGGTGTGCCGGGAGAGAAGATCACGCGCTTCTACCGGGACGCGGAGGGTAAGTGCGATAATTTCTGGGAGCATGGTGCAGGCCCCTGCGGCCCCTGCTCGGAAATATATTATGACCGCGGAGTTAAATATGGCTGCGGAAAGCCGGACTGCAAGGTGGGCTGTGACTGCGACCGCTTCATGGAGGTCTGGAACAATGTGTTCACCCAGTTCGACAACGACGGCCACGGCAACTATACGGAGCTGGTACAGAAGAATATTGATACGGGTATGGGACTGGAGCGCCTTGCGGTGGTGGTGCAGGATGTAGACACCGTGTTTGACATCGACACCATGAAGGCTATCCGGGACAGAATCTGCCGGATCGCCGGGGTGGAATATGAGAAGGATCCGGCGGCTGACGTATCCATCCGTCTCATCACTGACCACATTCGGTCCACTACATTTATGATCAGCGACGGCATCATGCCCTCCAATGAAGGCAGGGGATACGTGCTCCGCCGTCTGATCCGCCGTGCCGCAAGGCATGGGAGGCTGCTGGGAATTCAAGGGAAATTCCTTGCGTATCTGAGCGAGACCGTGATTCAGGAGAGCAAGGACGGCTATCCGGAGCTGGAGGAAAAGAAGGCTTTCATCCTGAACGTGCTGACGCAGGAGGAGGACAAGTTTGACAAGACCATAGATCAGGGCTTGAGCATTCTGGCACAGCTGCAGGCCCGGATGCAGGAGACGGGAGCGAAGGAGCTTTCCGGCGAGGACGCGTTCAAGCTCTATGACACGTATGGCTTTCCCATGGACCTGACGGAGGAGATTCTTGCGGAGAAGGGCTTTTCCGTGGACGAGGCGGGCTTTGGCGTATGCATGCGCAGACAGAAGGACATGGCCAGAAAGGCCAGAAAGGTCACCAACTACATGGGGGCCGACGTGACGGTCTACGAATCCATCGATCCCGCAATTACCACCTTGTTCGTGGGCTATGACAAGCTGCAGCATGTGTCCAAGATTACGGTGCTGACCACAGAGGACAGTCTTGTGGATGCGCTTACCGACGGTCAGGTGGGAACTGTCATCGTGGAGGAAACTCCCTTCTATGCCACCATGGGAGGACAGAAGGCAGACGTAGGAACCATTACCACCGCAGACGGGAGCTTTCAGGTGAAGGACACCGTCAAGCTCTTGGGGGGCAAGGTAGGGCATATCGGAACAGTCACCGGCGGAATGATCAAGGTGGGAGATCAGGCAACCCTGACTGTGGACGGGGCCAACAGAGGAGATACCTGCAAAAACCACAGCGCCACCCATTTGCTGCAGAAAGCTCTCAGGGAGGTGCTGGGAGGCCATGTGGAGCAGGCCGGATCCTATGTGGACAAGGAGCGGCTTCGCTTCGACTTCAGTCATTTTCAGGCAATGTCCGCCGAGGAGCTGGAGCGGGTGGAAGAGCTGGTCAACGCAAAGATCGGTGAGAACCTGACCGTGGAGACGCAGGTTATGGACATCGAGGAGGCCAAGAAGACCGGGGCCATGGCTCTGTTTGGAGAGAAGTACGGCGAGAAGGTGCGGGTGGTCCGCATGGGGGATTTCTCTGTGGAACTCTGCGGAGGCACTCATGTGGCCGGAACGGCCAGCATTGGGGCGTTTAAGATATTATCGGAGAGCGGCATTGCGGCAGGCGTCCGCAGAATCGAGGCATTGACCGGAAACGGGGTTCTGGCCTACTATAAGGGGCTGGAGCGGACGCTGGAGGAGGCTGCCAAGGTGATGAAGGCAACGCCCGCCACTCTGGTGGAGAAGTGTGAGCATGTGACGGCAGAGCTGAAAAACCTTTCTTCAGAGCTGGAATCCTTGAAGTCCAAGGCGGCGAAAGAAGCCTTGGGGGACGTAATGGACAGCGTAAAGGAGGTAAAAGGCGTCAAACTTCTTGCCGCCAGCGTGGAAAACGTGGATATGAACGGTCTTCGGGAGCTGGGAGATCAGCTGAAGGAGAAGCTTGGGGAAGGCGTGGTGGTGCTCTTGTCCGAACAAAACGGCAGGGTGAACATGATTGCCATGGCTACCGAGGGCGCTCTCGCTCAGGGCGCCCATGCGGGGAATCTGATCAAGGGCATTGCGCCTAAGGTGGGCGGAGGCGGAGGCGGCCGTCCGAACATGGCACAGGCAGGCGGAAAGAATCCGGCGGGGATTGCCGACTGCATTGCTGAGGCGCAAAAAGTGCTGGAAACCCAGCTGGCATAGAAGCAGATAGCTGTTGCCAAAGGGGGTTCGAGGCCTTTTACGAGGTTTTCCGAAAGAACGACAAGTAGAAAAACACCGGGGAATGGAACGCTTTCAGGTAGAGAATCTGGAAGCGTTCTTCTTTTAAATCAAGTCAGGCTACGGAATCGTATATGAGGAGGTGTCAAGGCATGCGGATTGCCGTCTGCGATGATGAGGCTCTATTCAGGGAGGCTTTGCACGCAAAAATACTGCAGGATGGATTTGCTCATGATTATGAGACAGATGTGGAGGAGTATGGCAGCGGCAGAGCATTGCTGGACGCGCAGGAGAAGGGATATTCAGCTGATGTATATTTTCTGGATGTTCAGATGGATCAGGGAACTGACGACGGCATTCGGACGGCACGGGAGCTGCGCCGCCGGGGGGAACGGGGACTGATCATTTATGTGACTGCGTATCTTGACTATGCGCAAATGGGATATGAGGTGAGGGCCTTTCGGTATCTGCTGAAGAATCAGATTCATGACAAGCTCTTTGAGGTGCTTCGGGATGTGAGGCAGGAGCTTTCAGGGCAGGATTTTTTCTTTAAGGCAGGAGGGGAGAGCATACGTATAGACAGACGAGGGATTCTTTATCTGGAGAGCAGACTCCGAATGCTGCGGCTTGTGACAAAGACAGAGGAATACGTTTTTTATGCCGGTCTTGAGGATGTCCAAAGGCAGCTGGGGGAAGAATTTTTACGGTGCCACAAGAGTTTTCTTGTGAATCTGGAGAAGGTGGTGCGCTTTTCTAAAGAGCAGATCGTGCTGGAGGACGGCACAAACATTCCGATCAGCCGCTCCTATGCAAAGAATGTGAGGCAGAGGCTTTTGCTGGAGATGAAGTGAAAGAAATTGCAGAGGAGCTGCATAGGAGAACCTAGGGTTGAGTCTGTGGGAAAGCCGGCGAGGCGAAGGATGGGGCTGCCAAGATTTGCCGGGATGCGGCTCCCTGAACGGTCAGGATATAGAGCAGGCGGGGTCCGGCGTTGAGGAGAAAACGGGAATGGAGGAAATCAGTTTAGCTTTAGCGGGAATCATGGCAATGTGCGCCATGGCGGTGTATAGGAAACAAGGCCATGCCCGGAGCATAATAATCGGTGTGGGCTTTTTTGTGGTGTCCTGTTATATAGACGGTATTTTTAGGATCATTATGGAGAACGGGGCGGGAGACAGCTGGAAGATACCTCTGCAGGCGGTGGGCATTTTCATATCCAAGAGCATGATGCTGGTACTGCTCATTGTGCTGGAGACACTCAGACGCGAGGGACAAGGGGCAGGTCGTCCATGTGAATCGGCCGGGAGAGGCAGTGAAACTATATGTCAGCGGGCCAGGACCTGCTCCGGAGAGCGCCTGAAAGCAGCGGGAGACCAGTTAGGCAAAATGCATTTGCCTCAGGGGAAACTCTATGGGGGAGCACAGGAGGGGGTCAGAGCGAATTCGGGAAGTCTGGAAGAAAACCAACGGGGCTGGGGATACATGGACGGTTTGAACCTTGGAGTCAGTCTTTTTTTCGGGATTCTGGCATGGTGGGGGCAGGGCGTCGGAGAAGGTTCGGCGGACTTTAACAAGGCGCTTTTCTCCATATTTCTTTTGGCGGCGCTGTTAGGGTTTTATATATTCTGCTGGTTTTATAGAGGGGAGCTTGGGAGGAAGACACTGCAGTCAGAATGCAATGCCAGAAGGGCGGAGACCGATATGTATCTGGAGGGCGTGGAGAACCATTATGAGATGACCAGAGAACTCTGGCATGATCTCAAGAACCATTTGAATCTGCTGAACCTCCTTTTGCAGGAAGGGAAGCATGAGCAGATGGCAGATTATCTGAGAATACTGGGGGAGGATGTGGATTCTCTGACGCTGCCTATAAAGAGCGGCAATCTGGTTGTGGACGCGCTTTTGGCGGATAAGGCCGCCAGAGCGAAGCGGGAGCGGATTCAGGTGGAGGTTTCTCTGTGCGATCTGACAAGTCTGACCCTTAGGCCCCACGAGATATGCGGATTGCTGGGAAATCTGCTGGATAATGCGCTGGAGGCCAATCTTCAGGTGAAGGAGGGCAGATTCCTGCGGGTGACCTGCAGAGACAGGAGCGGCTGGTATTATGTAAAGGTGGAGAACGCCCTTGGGAAAAAGCCGGAAAGGGAAGGGGCGGGGACTGCTTTGGAGAGCAGTAAGACCGACCGCAGAAACCGGGTGGGCCATGGGCTGGGACTGCGCAGCGCAGAGCGCATCGTTCACGGCTGCGGAGGCGATATGGTGGTAGAGTCTGGAGAAGGATGTTTTACAGTGGCAGTGCGGCTGCCGAAGGAATAAAAATGAAAGCAAACATGCCAAAACACCCCGAAACTGATAAAAAACAAACCGAAACTGCCAAAAAACCGAAACTGACAAAAAACATGCCAAAACTGACAACTAAAGAAATTATAAGATAGTTTCCTTATAATGAAATTCATGGATGGTGCAAAGGGCATATCCCAATGAACTCTTTATGAAACGGAGGAGACGGATGTGAAGGTATTGAGAAACTGTGTTTTCTGCTTCAGAACTATGTTTCGGTATGCGCCTTGGAACGCTTTTGCGGCCACGTTCTGCTTTTTGGTGTCGGCCACATTTGGGGGAATGCAGGTGCTGCTTCTGCGCAATATTGTGGACGGCGCATTGGCGTATGTCCAAAGGGCGGCGGAGTTTCTGCCGGAAGGGGCCGCAGCGGAAGGCGGGGGCGGAATCGGAATGGTGGCCGTATGGGGCATATTGCTGGTGGCGCTGATGTCACAAGGAACTTCACTGCAGAGAATCGGCGCTTACCAGATGGATCTGATGTCCATGAGGCTGATGAAAAGAATGACCATAGATTCGGTGAAGCGCCTGATGGAGCTGGAGTATGCCGCCTTTGAGGAGCAGAATGTGCAGGAGGTCTTTCAGAAAATGTCCGGGGAACCGGAGAACGGGGTGTATAACTGCTGCGTCAGCACTATGTTTGTGCTGCAGAAAACCATTTCCCTGATTGTTTCCATGGGCGTGATTTTTGCCATTTCGCCGTGGATGGGGCTGGGAATCGCGCTGATCGGAATTCCCATGCTGGTCCTAGGGTATTATGCCGCCGGCAGGAACGCGGCCCTGACGGAAGAGGCGGCAGACGCCAGACGCAGAATGGGGGATCTGAAAAATCTTCTGGTGAACAAGCATGCCGTATACGAGATGAAGCTTTTCGGTGCAGAAAGGTTCTTGACCGGAAAATGGAATCATTACAGTTCCTTATATGCCCGCATGGCAATGAGGGAAAACAAAAGAGTGATGCTGATGGATCTGGGCAGCAGAGTTCTGAACGTGGTATATCTGATCTTTGTGATCAGCATGGCCGGGGCAGGGTTTTTGGCGGGCAGTTTTTCCTTGGGACAGTTTGCGGGGGCGCTGAACGCGGTGGCAGGCATAGGAACGCTTCTGAACGAATGCAGCCTTCATGTGGTGTGGCTGCTGCAGAATGCTATGAGAATTGATTATTACATAGAATTCATGAAGATGAAGACCAGAACGGATCTGGGCCATGTGGCTTCACTGTCACATTACGACATCGCCTTCGAGAACGTTAGTTTCCGCTATCCGGGAACCCAGAGGGATATTCTCAAAAATGTCACATTTTATGTGAAAGAAGGAGAACGCATCGCCTTCGTAGGGGAGAACGGCGCGGGGAAGTCCACTGTGGTGAAGCTTCTCTGCGGTCTATACGAACCCACAGGAGGAAACGTGACTCTGGGAGGCGTGCCAGTGAGAGAGCTGGAGCCTGACCTGCGCTTTCGCCTGCTGGGAGTGGTGTTCCAAAATTTCCAGTCATATCAGCTCACTCTTCGGGAGAACGTGGCCTTGGGCAACCTGAATGCGCTTTTTGAGGATCGAAGACTCATGGAGGCGCTTAGGATGGCGGACGGGGCAGAACTGGCCTTGTCTCAGGAGAGGGGATTAGACCGGAATCTGGGCAAGCTTGAGGAGGACGGGCAGGATCTTTCCAGAGGACAGTGGCAGAGAGTGGCCATGGCGAGAGCTTTCGTATCCGACGCCAGATATGTGATATTAGACGAGCCTACAGCCTCTCTGGACCCCTTGGCAGAGAGCCGCATGTATGAGAATTTTGCACAGATATTCCGGGAGAGGGGAACCATCATGATCTCCCATAGGCTTGCCAGCGCAAGGATGGCGGACCGGATTTTGGTGCTGGACGGGGGCAGGATCGTTCAGGAGGGAAACCATGAGGAGCTGATGGGGGCGGAGGGGCTGTACCGTACCATGTTTCTGACCCAGAGCGTTTTGTACCGGGAGGAGAGGGCATGAGGAAGGCGTTTCGTTATATGGGATATATTTTTTGGGACTGCTTTAAGGCATTTCCCGGTCTGTTCGCAGCCATTATTGTGCTGAACACTGTGGGAGTGGCTGCGACGGTGCTGGAGCCTTTGCTTCTGGCAGGCATTTTGGAGCAGGCGGCGGCAGGGGCGGACGGGGGCAGTCTGGGGAAGGCCATTGTGCTGTACGGCGGCTGTCTGGTCTGTGCCCCGGTGGTCAACTCCTTGTTTCGCGCCTGTTTTAAGATGGCGGGGGTAAAGGGGGAGAAGTATTTTGGCAGCAAACTGGTGGCCTTCTCCGGAAAAATCCGTCTGGAGGCGCTGGAAAATCCGGAGACTCTGGACAAGTTTCATAGGGCTAACGCGGGGGAGAACAGCCAGCTGAATTTTTTCCAGCAGGCGATTCTTGCCACGGGCAATCTGGTCACATGCGCAGGGATGCTGGTCATAATGGGAAGATATTCGCCGGTCTTGATCTTTACGGGGCTGCTTGGACTGATTCCCATGGTGGTGCTAAAGATGTATTTTGAGAAAAGGCTTACATCCATGCGCAGGGAGATGAGCCCCGTGGAGCGACGCTGCGGCTATCTGAGAGGTCTGTTTTCCAATCGGGAAGCCGTGAAGGAAATGCGTGTCATGGGCTTTGGAGACTATCTGGTGGGGAAATGGGGGGAGGCCAACGAGATCAAGGTGCAGAAATTCCGGGAGACGGATCTGGATATCCGGAGGAAACAGATGCTTGGGATATTGATCCTGAATCTCTTTTTTGCTCTCAATATAGGAGTGGCATTCTATCTGATGGTGGCGGGAAAAGTCTCTGTGGGGGCTTTTGCGGCCTGCTTATCCGCCTTTATCAGATATGACGGCAGCAATCAGGTGGCTATCGCCATGCTGTTCAACATGATGCATACGTATCATGTGACGGAAGAGTATTATGATTATTTTACCATTCCCACAGAGACGGACGGGCAGCAGGCCTACGAGCCTTTTCAAGAGAAGATCACAGCTTGTAACGTGAGGTTTCGGTATGACGGCAGTTCCGAAGACGCTCTTGCCGGAATGAGCTGCGAGATCAGGAAGGGCGAGCACGTGGTGATCGTAGGCGAGAACGGCTCCGGCAAGACAACCTTCTCTAAACTGCTGACGGGGGCATATCTGCCCGGTCAGGGGGAGATTCTGTATGACGGGCAGAGCACGGTGGACTTAAACCGCAAGGGCTTGTATGAGCATATTTCGGTGGTGCCGCAGGACTTTGTGCGCTACAATTTCTCCCTCCGAGAGAATGTGAGCCTGAGCGATCCGGAAGGGCCGGAGGATGAGGCCGCCATGGAGGAATGTCTTGTGCAGGTGGCGGGGGAGGAGTTTCTTCAGAAGCTGGGAGGGATCCATGTCCAGCTGGGCAGGGCCTTCGGGGGTCAGGAGCTTTCCGGCGGAGAGTGGCAGAAGGTGGCCATCGCCAGAGGCCTTTGGAAGAAGAGTGACATTATCATTCTGGACGAGCCCACCAGCGCCTTGGATCCTCTGGTGGAATACCACATTCTGACGAAATTTGTGGAGATGATACGGAACAAGACCTCCGTCATCATATCCCATCGGGTGGGAATCTGCAGGACGGCGGACAAAATTATCGTGATGAAGGAGGGGCGCGTGGCAGAAATCGGCGGGCATGAGGAGCTTCTGCAGGCGGGCGGAGAATACGCCAGAATCTGGCGGGAGCAGGCTAAGTGGTATGCTTAAGATTAATCATATACAATGAAAACACGAGATAAAATACGGAATTTAATAATGGGGAGAGTGGGGCGGTTATGGAGAGGAAATGTGGAAATGGGTTCATCAGCATATTGGATCCGGTGGAAAGCTCTTATAAGGAGCGCAGCCGGCCGGCTTTTTTCGCGGATTTGAATCTGGAACAGATCATAGATATGATTTCCCGGAGCTGGGGCGAGAATGTGGGAAAATATTATGCCTATTTTCCCGCGGATGCCCGGTGCGAGGATTATCGCAGAAAAGTATATGGCGATGTTCGGCGGGAGGGCGTCTATGAAGCGCTGTGCCGCTTTATGGAGGGGATGAATGCCCGAAGGGAGGTCTTTGGCAAAAAGGAAGCGGTGGAAGAGAAGGTTCAGAGGGCGGTGTGGCATATTAGAGAGATCTATGATTATTGCAGCGCCTATGAACAGCTTTATGAGGCCATGGGGAACATGGCGCTGGACTCTCGGGGAATGCTGGAATTTCAGGAGTATCTGGGGCAGTACCTTGCCGGAGAGGAATTCGTCAGTATGTGCCGGGAGGCGGCAGGACTGGAAAAGGAGCTGGGAACCTTTCGGCTGGTGCTGACCTATGAGAACGATAGAATCATGGTCACGGAGGGGGAGGTTTCAGGAGACTATGCCGCTTTTCTGGAAAGGAATTTTCCGGGCCAGAACAAGAGGATGAAGAGTCCCTTCGAGACGGTTCCTGAGCTTATGGAGCTGGAGAAGGAGCTGCTCCGGGTCTTTCAGAAAAAGAGCCCGGATTTCTTTCGGAGGGCGGAGACATTTCATCGGAAATATGAGATTTATGCGGACGAGGTTCTGCTGAGATTCGCTTCGGAAATTAGATTTTACCTATCCTTCTGCTGCTTTGAGCGCAAACTGCAGGAGAGAGGATTTACGTTTTGCGTGCCGGAGGTGACAAAGAGAGTTGGCGGCATAGGGAGCGGGCAGCTTGGCGCTGAGCAGAACGGGGCGGAACAAAAGGGGATGTACGCGGACGGACTGTATGATCTGGCGCTGGCCTGCGCAAGTCTGGGGGATGGCAGAAAAGTCATTAGCAACCGCATGGAATATAGGGACAAGGAGGGCTTTTTTGTGCTGACGGGACCCAATCAAGGGGGAAAGACCACTTTTGCCAGAAGTCTGGGCCAGCTGATCTATCTGTCCAAGATGGGACTGGAGGTGCCGGCCCGCCGGGCAAGGGTTTACCGCTTTACGGATTTGCTGACCCATTTTTCCGTGGAAGAGAGCGCCGAGACGGGAAGGGGAAAGCTGATGGACGAGCTTGAGCGGCTGGCGGACATGATGGTGGATTCCTGTTCAGGAGCCTTCGTAGTGATCAATGAGCTGTTTACCACTGCCGCGAACTATGATGCATGCATTATGGGAAAGCGTGTGCTGGAGCATTTTTTATCCAGAGGCTGTATGGGGATCTATGTGACACATCTGGGGGAGCTGACCAGATCCCATCCTCAGGTGGTGAGCTTAAGGGCCCTTTTGAATGCAGAAGGCATCCAAAGCTTCGAGATCGAGAGGGGCACGGCAGCAGAGCACGCCAACGCGCTGGGGCAGGTGAAACAGTTCGGCCTGACCTATGATCAGCTTAAGGAAAGGTTAGGGGGGCAGCGGTCATGAAAGTATATCTTCTATATCCTGAGAGAGAGTGGGCAAATGTGGGGCGCTATGCTGATGACAGAGCCATTATTCAGGATTTGGGGCTAAAGACACTGTTTTTGGCAGCGGCAAAGGAGTTTGAAAAGGAGGACGGCAAGATCAAGCTGGTGCGGGAGGCGGATGTTTTTTTGGAGGATACCATGAAAAAGGTGATGATGGTTCCTCTGAGGACAGAGGAGGAGATTCTGTACCGTCAGGAGATTTTGCGGGACTGTTATCAGAATGAGGAGTTTATCTGCGCGCTGTATGATCTCTCCGGCCGGATTCTCAGAGAATGGGACAGACTGGGGCGCAAGGTGAGCGGGAAGATAGGCAGCCCCACCCCCAGAAGTCTGGTGACAAAGATTCATGTCCTGCAGATGTTTGTGAGCAGTCTGACGGAGCTTGGCAGATTGCTGGCGGCACATGGGCAGAGGCTGCTTTCCAGAGGCCTGAAAGGGCTGCAGGAGAGGCTGGACGCGGAATTTTCTCAGGAGCTTCGCGCCGGTCTGGAGCGGATTCTTAAGGATGTGGCCTTTTATGCAAGCGAGAACGAGCATGAGGAGACGACGGCCGGAAATGTGAGGATGGTCAGTAAGCCCAAAATGGTGCTGGGCTGTAGAATCGGAGACGGGCTGAAGCTGGATGGTCTCTGTCTGCACAGCCTTGCCACGGAGTCCAGAAGATTCCGGCCGTCGGGCGGTGCTCTGGGGCGGGCGCAGGATTATTTCAGTTCATTGACTACAGCGTCTTTTTCGGTTCGGAAGGGTTCATTGCTGCGGGAGCAGGCGGACAAGCTGGAATATGAGCTTGTCTGCTACATTATTTCCAGCTGCGAGCCGTTTTTTGACGCTTTCAGTTCCTTTTTTGATCAGCTGCATTTTCAGGCGGCGTTTTACAGAGGGGCGATCAATCTGGGGCATTACATGGAAAGGTTTCATGTGCAGGGGTGTTTTCCGCAGGTCTGGGAGAGAGGGAATCTGCGCTTTCAGGAGCTGAAGGAGCTGGTGATGGCCATTGAGCAGAGGACGAACCCCGTGGGCAATACCTGCTGCATTGAGGGCAGGCAGCTGCTGGTGGTGACCGGGGCCAATCAGGGGGGCAAGTCCACCTTTCTGCGCAGCATCGGCATCGCCCAGATCATGATGCAGTGCGGGCTGCCGGTGGCGGCGGAGAGCTTTGCCAGCGGTATTTATCCGTCCTTCTTCACTCATTTTACCAGACGGGAGGACAGCGCCATGAACAGCGGGCGGCTTAACGAGGAGCTGAAGCGGATGAGCCAGATCGTAGATCGGCTGGAGGGGGATTCCATGGTTCTCCTGAATGAATCCTTTGCTTCCACTACGGAGAAGGAGGGCTCCCTGATTGCCTATGACGTGATCAGGGCCCTGACGGAGGCAGGGGTGGAGGTTCTGACGGTTACCCACCTGCTTACCTTCGCTCAGAGGCTATATGCGGAATGCAGCGGCACGGCAGGGTTCCGGCGTGTAGAGGGAGAGGAGGCAGGAAAAGGGGAAGGTGCAAAAGGAGAAGGTGCAGGAAAAGGGGAAGGTGCAGGAAAAGCAGAAGATGCAGGAAAAGGGGAAGATACGGGGATAGGAGAGGAGGCAGGAACGGAGTCTGCAGAACCTCCTTTTCGGGTGGAATTCTTCTGTGCCCAGCGTCTGGAGGATGGAAGGCGTACCTTCAAGATGGTGCAGCACGCTCCGGAGCTTACCAGTTTCGGGCTGGATCTATATGATAAGATCATTCCTGCTCCGAAGTAATTGTTTTTTAAATAGTAATGTAGTATATTGTTAATAAGTTGTACAAATGAACCGTTATGGGAGAAAAAAGTCCCCAGTGTGTTCAGATAAAAATTACAGAGGTAGTGCCATTGGTCAGAGAAGTGTTGGGGAGGTGGGAGAAGTTTTTGTGACGGATCAGAGAACGGCGGAGACTGTTGGGGTGACGTAGATGAGCAGAGGAGGGCAATTGAACATGGGAAGGAAGGCCAAAACAGCAGGGAAGTCCAGAACGATAGAATGGAAATATTACAAAAGGAAAATATTCTTTTTCTTTGTTCCGCTCTGGATCATGATGGGCATTTTCGAGGTGGGGGAGCGGTATTTTACAGGTGTGGTAGTTCAGGAGGCTCTGAATCAGACAGACAGACTGCGTGGATGGCTTTGCCTATTGGCTGCGCTGTTCTTTATGAACTATCTGCTTTCCAATTTTAGCCGGTATCTGCTGAACCGCGCCGTTGAACCAGCCATTATGGGAATCCGGGAAAGGCTTTTGACCAATACGATGCATACGGAGTATGCCAATGTGGAGAAGCTAAAAAGAGGGGAGATGCTGACCAAGCTGACTCAGAATCTTGGGACGGTACAGTCTTATGAGGAACAGATATTTCCTGAATTCGTAAGGGCTGTTACCAAAGGCTTGCTGGCATTGGCGGTCTGTGTCTGGATCAGCCCGCTGCTTTCTTTGATTTTATTTCTTAGTGTGCCGCTTATTATCTTGATTAATGTGTTTACTTCCATACCGGCGAAATCCTTGGTGGGAAAAAGAAATACATTGGAGAATCAGCAGAATACATATGCTCAGAATCGTCTGGAAAACATATGCAGCGTAAAGGTCTATGCTCTGGAAGGGAGCTCGGAAGAGGAGTATGGGGGAATACTCGGCAAGCTGCACGGACAGAACGTGAAAATAGCGAATCTGAAGGCGATGCTTACTTTGCTGGACGGACTCAATTTTATTTTGCCTTATGTCCTGATTTTTGGCGGGGCTACTCTCCTTGCCATGAACGGAAAAATTAGCGTGGGAGAGATCGTGAGCTTTACTTATCTGATGGACTATATCACATCCTTGCTTGGAAAACTGCAGTATTATATCTTCGAGACTGCCGAGAAAAAGGATGCTGATAAAAGAATTCAAGAGATTCTGCAGATGGAAGTTCTTCCGAAAGAAACGGAAGAAAAAATTACAAATGGAGATGGGGAGATATCTTTTTGCCATGTGACGTTTGCCTATTCCGGAGAGGAAGCAGCCCCCGTGCTTCGTGATGTGGATCTGTTGATTGGCAGGGGAGAACGGGTGGCCGTGATAGGTGAGAGCGGCAGTGGAAAAAGCACTTTGCTGAAGCTGATCTCAGGTCTTTATCAAGCTACGGAGGGTGAATTGAACGTAGGGAGCGCAAGGGTCGCATACGTGAATCAGGAGAATTTTTTGCTGGAGGCCAGCGTAGCGGATAATATAAGAGGGCAGAATGCCCTTTTGAGCGATGACTCACTGCGGGAAGCGGCGAGACGGGCTGGGATCAGCGAATTTGTGGAGAGGCTGCCGGATCAGTACGACACAATAATCGGCAGGACAGGGAAGCTCTCAGGCGGAGAAATGCAGAGGATTTGTCTTGCCCGGGCCTATGCGCAGGATGCGGATATATTGTTGTTAGATGAGCCCACTTCAGCGTTAGACCATGAGAATGAAAGACTGGTATGGGATCAGCTGAGAAATAACAACGGAAAAACAATAATAATGGTTACGCATAGCCTTTTGGATGAAACGGTCTTTGATAGGATATATCGCGTTGAGAACGGAAATGTACGGCAGATCGGCGCTGAGAACGGGGGTGAGATAATTTGAAAAAGAGCGAGGGCAAGAGCGCGGTGAAGAAATTGTCCGGTTACATAAGACCGGTCTTTCTGAAGTGGCTGATCGGGAGTTTGTGTGACATCGTGGGGCTGAGCATTTTTTCTGTGTTGACCGCTTCGGCGCTGGAAGATTTCATAAATGCTTCGGCAAAGATGGAAAAAGCGTTTTTTTTCGCAGGTTTGGGAAAACTTGGGGCAGCTCTGCTTGTGATGTTCGTGTTTGAAGGGTTGTACAAAAGGTGCTTTCTGGAGGCGATTTCTCATGTGAGAATCTCTCTGAGAAGAGATCTTTTCAGAAAAATGATTAGGAGCCCCTATGGAAGGGGACAGGGCGAGAATGTACAAGAGCAGATGGTACACCTGAATCAGGACGTGGAGACTGCGCTGGGGTTCGTGGGGGAAAAACTGATATCGCTTTGCAGCAGCTTCTGTATGTCTGTGGTGGCAGTGGTGTGCATCGGATTGAAAAGCTGGGAGCTTGGGCTTCTCTGCTTTGTGTCGCTGATCCTTATTGTGACAGTGAATCTGGTGTATCGTCCCAGACAGCAGGATGCCATGGCGAAGGTGATAGAACAAAACGGAGAAATCAATGGTGTATTTGCCGATGCGCTGACGGGGGGAATAACCATACGAACCAACGGCTTGCAGCCGTTTATGGCTAGGATTTTTGACAAGAAAGCCGAAGGCTGGTTCGCTGCAAAGAGGAGGGAGCGGAGACTTTATCTGCAGCAAGGCCTGCTGGGAAACGGGCTTTCAAAGGCAACCATTTTAGCGGTTCTGTTCATGGGTACTCTGTTCTGTGCGGACGGGAGATTGCTGGTGGGCAGTCTGTTCTATATGTTTCAGTTCGCGTTGAATCTGGTGGGGTATGCGGAGCAGGTGTGCGGCAGCTTTATGGCATTGTCCAAGTCGTATGCGGGAGTGGACAGAGTCTGCGGGATTTTGGATGCTCAGGACGAGGAAGACTGTTATGGGGAGGACATGGCTCCTGAGGGGGACGTGGAAATAAGACTCAGAGATGTGTGCGTAAAGTATTCGGGCAGAACGGTCTTGGACGGAATCAACCTTGAGGCCGGAATAGGTGACTACATAGCGATTACGGGAGAAAGCGGAGCGGGAAAGAGCACTTTGCTGAATGTGCTGCTGGGTTTTGCAGACCATGAGGGAGAATATCTGATCAATGGGAAAAAAGCCGGCGAGTACCGCAAGGAGGAATTCAGGAAGCTGTTTTCTTATGTGAGCCAGAAGCCGGAATTGTTTCATTGCAGCATCCGGGACAATCTTTTATACGGGAACCCTGACGCTACCGAGGAAGAGATGCGGGAGGCCGCAAGGGCCGCAGGGGCGGAGGATTTTATTGAACAGCTGGAGGAAAAGTATGATACGGTGCTGGAGGAAGGCGGCGGTAATCTTTCCGGCGGTGAAAAGCAGAGGATTTCGGTGGCAAGGGCCTTTTTGAAAAAGGCGCCGATTCTGATCATGGACGAAGGGACATCAGCGCTGGATCAGGAAAAGGAAAATGTTGTAATAGAGTCGCTGGAAAAACTGCGGGAGAATAAACTGGTTCTTGTGGTGGCGCATAGACAGAACATGATTCAGGCGGCAGAGAGACGCTTTGAGATCCGCAGGGCATGACTTCCAAATAATGCATTCTCCTGTGTTTCAAAACAGCTCTCAAAAAAAGTTTTTCTAAAAACTGTAAAAAACTGTTGACGTGATGAAGTTTTGTGTTATAATAATACTTGTGTATGGGCTATGTGCGATACATAAAATAACCCAATCAGTCGAATAAGCTAGAGGGACTGAAGGGAGGTCGGGTGGACATGTCAAACGTAATCGTAAAAGAAAACGAAACATTGGACAGCGCTCTGCGTCGTTTCAAGAGAAGCTGTGCCAAGGCGGGTATCCAGCAGGAGATTCGCAAGCGTGAGCATTACGAAAAGCCGAGTGTCAGACGCAAGAAAAAGTCTGAGGCAGCCAGAAAGCGTAAATATAACTAAACGACATATCCCCGGTCTTATGGCTGGGGATTTTGTATTTAGGAAGTACTATTTTCGGCCGCATTTTCATATTCTATAGACATAATCGGAATATGGAGTGTGGCATTTTTATGTTCAGAAAGAAATCTCTCATGGCATTGGCCCTTGCGGCGGTGCTTGGCCTGACGGTGCATCTGCCTGTGAAGGCGGATCCCGCAGTATCCTCCCCTTCAGTGATCCTGATAGAAAGCTCTACGGGTCAGGTAATCTATGAGCTCAACTCCACAGAACGCAGGAGCCCTGCCAGCATAACGAAGATCATGACTCTGCTCCTTACTTTTGAGGCTATCCATCAGGGAAAGATCAGCCTCACCGACCAAGTGACTACCAGCGAATATGCCAGCTCCATGGGAGGCTCTCAGGTGTATCTGGCGGCGGGAGAGACCCAGACTCTCGACACCATGATCAAGTGTATCGCGGTGTCGTCGGGCAATGATGCCAGCGTGGCGGTGGCGGAGCATATTGCAGGCAGCGAGGAGGCCTTTGTGGATATGATGAACAAAAAGGCAGAGGAGCTGGGAATGGCTGATACCCGTTTTGAGGACTGCTGCGGCCTCACGGATTCGGACGGCCATTATACATCGGCTTTAGATGTGGCTACCATGTCCAGAGAGCTGACCACGAAGTATCCGGAGGTCTTCGACTATACTACCATCTGGATGGAGGACATCACTCATGAGACCAGACAAGGCACCTCGAACTTTACCCTAAGCAGCACCAACAAGCTTCTGAAGCAGTACCAGTGGACTACAGGGCTCAAGACGGGATCTACCTCCAAGGCGAAGTACTGCTTCTCGGCCACTGCCTCCAAGGACGGCATTGATCTGATAGCAGTGGTGATGGGAGCGCCGGACTACAAGACCAGATTTGGAGATGCGCAGATTCTGCTTACATACGGCTTCGGGGTATGCCACCTTTATGTGGACGAGAACAAGGAGGAGTTGGAGCCCCTTGCGGTGGAGGGCGGCACTGCAGAGGAAGCGGGCATACGGTATCAGGGAGAGTTCCGTTATCTGGACACGGCCGGCAGCGATCTGTCGGGAGTGCAGAAAGAGCTGGAGCTTCCGGAGAAGGTGAAGGCTCCCGTGGAGGAAGGCATGGAGGCAGGCAGAGTGCGGTATCTTCTGAACGGATCGGAGATCGGCAGCGTTCCGGTGGTGTTCACGGAGAGCGTGGAGGAGGCCGGATATGGAGACTACCTCAGGAAGGTGATGGGATTCTTCTTATTATAGGGGCATTGTGTCTTTACGAAGGATGCATAAACAGAATGGGAACGGAGATGACGTAAAGAATGGTTGTTTTGATAGCATTGATAGGAATCGGGGCGCTGCTGCTGGGCGTCGTCATCTGTGACAGCAACCGCTTTGTGATAAGGAAGCATAGGGTTGTGGACGGACGGATCAGGAAGGACTGCAGAGCCGTGGTTTTATCCGACTTACATAATAAACAGTATGGAAAAGACAATCAGGCGTTGCTTGCGGCTATCCGCAGGCAGCGCCCGGACTTCGTGCTGATAGCAGGTGACATACTGACAGCCAAGAAGAACGCGGCCATGGAGCCTGCCGTGGCATTGCTGACGGAGCTGGTCAAAGAGTATCCCGTCTATTATGGAAACGGCAACCATGAGCATCGGCTGAAGCTGTATCCGGAGACCTATGGGGACATGGGGGAGAGATATGCCGAGGCTCTGGCCCGCATCGGCATAGAGCCTCTGGTGAATGCCCATGCCGTTCTGCCCGAATATGGGATTGCAGTATATGGTGCAGAGATTGACAAGAGGTTTTATAGGCATTTTCGGACCGAGGAGATGGAGCCGGAATACCTGCAGGGGCTTTTAGGACAGGCTCCGGAGGCCATGTATACCGTTCTGCTGGCGCATAATCCCGATTATTTCCCCCAGTACGCCGCATGGGGAGCGGATCTGGTGCTGTCCGGGCATGTGCATGGGGGAGTGGCCAGAGTGCCGTTTCTGGGCAGGGGTGTGATCGCCCCCACGATGCAGCTTTTTCCGAAGTATGACGGGGGGATTTTTTGTCAGGAGGGTTCTTCCATGGTGCTGAGCCGGGGGCTGGGCACCCATACCATCCCTGTCCGGGCGTTCAACCCCGGGGAGCTCTGGGTGGTGGACTTCATGGGCAAACGCAAGTTTGGTCTTGAAATGGATGGAAAAAAACGGTAGAATGGCGATTAGGCTGTGGGGCAGGCTGCGGGGTGCGGCCTGCCGGCGGGAGAGAAGGGACTGCTATGGCGATACCTGTAAAATTGGAAGTCTTTGAAGGTCCGCTGGATCTTCTGCTTCATCTCATCGATAAGAATAAGGTAGACATCTATGATATCCCCATCGTGGAGATCACGGAGCAGTATCTGGATTACATCAAGCAGATGGAAACGGATGATATGAACGTCATGAGCGAGTTTCTGGTGATGGCGGCCACCTTGATCGACATCAAGTGCAGGATGCTTCTGCCCAAGGAAGTGGACGAGCAGGGGGAGGAGGAAGACCCAAGGGCGGAGCTGGTGCAGAAGCTCTTGGAGTACAAGATGTACAAGTATATGTCTCTGGAACTGAAGGACCGTCAGGTGGACGCGGAGAAGAGCTTGTACCGGAGTCAGAACCTGCCCCCGGAGGTGGCGCTGTACAAGCCTCCTCTGGATTACGAGGAGCTCATAGGGGACATGACCCTCAGCAGGCTGCATGAGATATTCAAATCCATTGTTAGGAAGAAAGAGGACCGGGTAGACCCCATCAGGAGCCATTATGGCAATATTGAAAAAGAAGAGGTAGACATGGACAGGAAGGCCTTGTATGTGGAGGCCTTTGCCAGAGAGCATAAGAATTTCAGCTTCAGGAACCTGCTGGAAAAGCAGTCGAGCAGAATGGAAGTCATAGTTACCTTTCTGGTAATACTGGAGCTGATGAAGACAGGAAAGATAACGATCAGTCAGGAGAGCATCTTTGACGATATTATGATAACGTCCAATTGCTGAGGAGAGATATGTTCAGGTGTGGGGCGTAAAGGAGCTGCGGGAATGAATAGAGCCAGAGCTGAAGCAGTCCTTGAAGCGGTGCTGTTCACCATGGGGGAGTCCGTGGAGATCAGCCGCTTGGCGGACGTGATAGAGGAGGATGTGAGAACCACCAAGGAGATTCTGAAGGGAATGGAGGAGCGTTACGGCAGGGAGGACAGGGGGATCACTCTGACCAGATTCGAGAATGCCGTGCAGCTCTGCACCAAATCGGATATGTATGAGTATCTGGTGAGGATCGCTAAGACCCCCAAAAAGCTTTCGCTGACGGATACGGTGCTGGAGACGCTCTCCATCATCGCTTACAAACAGCCGGTTACCAGAATGGACATCGAGCGGGTGCGGGGCGTCAGCTGCGACCATGCCATCAATAAGCTTCTGGAGTATGAGCTGATCACGGAGCTGGGACGGCTGGACGCTCCGGGCAGACCTCTGCTTTTCGGCACCACCGAGCAGTTTCTGCGGTGCTTCGGTGTGGAGAGTCTGGAGGAGCTGCCGGAGCTGAATCCGGTGCAGATGGAGGAGTTCAAGCAGCAGGCGGAAGAGGAGGTGCAGCTTCAGCTGGAGATATGATTTTGGGCGGGTTCCCAGACAAAATGTGAATGATTTTGCATAGAGGCCTCATATATTATTAAAAATTCCGTTGGATGATTTGGATGAAGAAAATGCGGATGAAGAGAATAATAGGAGGCTTTTTTTGCGTTCTGAGCCTGCTGCTGTCAGGGATGCCCGGCGTGCCGGGAGCCATCTGCAGGGCGGTGGAGAGCGGGGAAAATCCGGGAGCGCCGGCGGACTTTTCGCTGTATGCCACTGCGGCGGTTCTGATGGATGCGGATTCAGGAAGGGTGCTGTACGGCAAGAATCAGGACAGCGCGCTTGCCATGGCCAGCACCACAAAGATCATGACCTGCATTCTGGTTCTGGAGAATGTATCTCTGGAGGAGGAGCTGACGGTCTCCGCCTATGCCGCCAGCATGCCCAAGGTGAAGCTTTACATACAGAAAGGGGAACGGTATACCGTTCGGGATCTGCTGTACTCTCTGATGCTGGAGTCCCACAACGACTCGGCGGTGGCTCTGGCGGAGCATGTGGGCAGGCAGTTTTTGCCAAAGGAGCTGCAGGCGAAGGAGGCGGCGGAATATACGGCGGAGGAGAGCAGGCAGGCGGTGGCGGCTTTTGCCATGCTCATGAATAGGAAGGCTTCGGAGCTGGGCTGCGAGAATACGTGGTTCATCACGCCCAACGGGCTGGACGCCACGGAGACCATTGTTCTGGAGGAGGGAGGGACGCTTCAGAAGGATCATTGTACCACGGCGGCGGAGCTGGCCCGGATCATGGCCTACTGCATCAAGGAGTCCGATCAGGCGGGAACCTTTCTGGAGATCACCAGAGCTCCCAGTTACAGCTTCTATGCCAACGATAGGAGCTTTTCCTGCGCAAACCACAATGCCTTTCTGCAGATGATGGATGGTGCGCTGACGGGAAAGACCGGTTTTACAAACAAGGCAGGATACTGTTATGTGGGGGCGCTGGAGCGGGACGGCAGAACCTTCGTAGTGGCGCTGCTGGCCTGCGGATGGCCCAACAACAAGAGCTATAAGTGGAGCGATACCAAAGAGCTGATGCAGTACGGCATCGACAATTATTTCTACAGAAGCTTTGCGGAGGAGGGAACCGCCTTTGAGGAGGAGAGTCTCAAGCCCATTCCGGTGGCGGAGGGACAGACAAAAAAATTGGGAGATCAGGCTTATGTGGATGTAAAGATCGCTGACAGGCAGAGCTCAAGGGAAGGGGGAGCAGGAAAAGAAGGGGGACCGGAATCCGGGAGTCCGGGCAATGGAAAGACGGCTTCAGCCTCTGTCCACGGGGAGGCTCAAGGCGGAGGCTCCGGAGAGTGGGTGGAAGGGCTGCTTCTGAAGGAGGGCGAGGAGATCCGTGTGGAACATAAGGTAAAGGGTTCCCTGACGGCTCCCGTAGCTGCAGGCACCACGGTGGGATGGATAGACTATGTGGTGGACGGAACCATATACAAAAGAGAGCTCATCGTCACTGCGCAAGACGTGGAGCAGATCGATTCCCGGTGGTGTATCCAACAGATTTTCAGGAGGTTTCTTCTGTTTTAGCAAAAAAAGCAAAAAAAATGCAATTCGTCCTTTGCGAGTTGCTTTTTTTATGGTATACTTACAACCGACAATAATCATGGGGGCATTTGCGTGTCGACAAGGCCCCGCTGTCATGTTATTTGTATTTATTTATTATAAATGGAGGACAGAAAGCATGAGTACTACTTCAAAAGCGAGTCAAAGAATAACAGCTTTACTCGATGACAACAGTTTCGTTGAAATCGGCGGGCTTGTGACTGCAAGAGCCACGGATTTCAATATGAAACCCAGCGAAACTCCTTCTGACGGCTGCATCACCGGCTACGGAGTGATTGGCGGAAAGCCCGTGTATGTGTACAGTCAGGATGCTTCCGTGATGAACGGCACCGTGGGCGAGATGCATGCGAAGAAGATTTCCGGCCTTTATGATCTGGCAATGAAGACCGGCGCTCCGGTGATCGGCCTGATCGATTCCGCAGGCCTGAGGCTGCAGGAGGCAACGGACGCGCTGGATGCCTTCGGAGCCATCTATAGGAAGCAGGCTCTGGCTTCAGGATCTATCCCCCAGATCACTGCCGTGCTGGGCAGCTGCGGAGGCGGACTTGCCTTGTTCCCCACCCTCACAGATTTTGCATTCATGGAGAAGAAGGATGCGAAGCTCTTTGTCAACGCTCCCAATGCATTGGACGGAAACGTGATCACCAAGTGTGATTCCTCTTCCGCCCAGTTCCAGTCGCAGGAGAGCGGCATTGTGGACGTGGTGGCCGAGGAAGGGGAGATTCTGACAAAGATCAGGGAGCTGATAGGGTTCCTGCCCTCCAACAATGACGAGGGAAGCGATATGGTGGAGTGCGCGGACGACCTTAACCGGGTGAATCCGGAGCTGGCAGGCTGCGCGGGAGATACTTCCGTAGCGCTCTCCATTCTTGCCGACGGAAGCGACTTTTTCGAGGTGAAGGGTGAGTATGGCAAAGATATGGTCGTAGGATTCATGAAGCTGGACGGCGTGACGGTGGGTGCCGTGGCGAACCGCAGCGAGATCTGCGACGAGGAGGGAAAGGTGGCCGAGAAGCTGGATGCGGTGCTTTCTCCCGAAGGCTGCGAGAAGGCTGCGGATTTCGTGGAGTTCTGCGATGCCTTCAGCATTCCGGTTCTGACATTGACCAATGTGAAGGGCTATAAGGCTACCATGTGTTCCGAGAAGAGGATCGCAAAGGCGGCGGCAAAGCTTGCATATGCCTTTGCAAGCGCCACGGTTCCCAAGGTGAACGTGATCGTGGGCAAGGCTCTTGGCACTGCCGGCGTGGTCATGAATTCCAAAGCTCTGGGTGCGGATATCACCATGGCATGGCCGGATGCACAGGTTGGTGCCATGGAGGGTAAGCTTGCGGCGAAGATCATGTATGACGGTCAGGGGGCCGAGGTGATAAACGAGAAGGCTTCGGAATACGACGCTCTGCAGCTGGGAGCTCTCAGCGCCGCCAGAAGAGGCTATGTGGATCAGATCGTAGATGCCGCGGACACCAGAAAGTACGTGATAGGCGCCTTCGAGATGCTCTTTACCAAGAGCGAGGACCGTCCCGCTAAAAAGCACGGAACAGTATAGAAAGGGTGATTGTAAAATGAAGAAATTAATGGCTTTGATCTGTATGATGGCCTGTATCTTCGGATTGACCGCCTGCGGAAACGAGGAGCCGCTGACAGAATATGAGCAGTACAAGGTGGAAAACGCCCAGCAGATAGCATCAGACTACATTGTTCCGATACTATCTCAGTATATGGACGATGTGCGTGTACATGATCTGGACGAGTACACGGCGGAAGAGATCGAGTATATGCTGGAGAGCCAGCTGGGCCTCAAGGTGGACGGATATGCGTTCTCCAAGGCCATCAGTTCCTTCTATTCCGCAAAGGCTTCCATGGGAACAGTATCCGAGGTGGGCGAAGTCAGCGCCGAGATCGATGATGACCAGATCATCATTAAGGTAGAAATCATCGGTGAGAAGAAGAACGGGACGGCGGAGATCATTCTGTCCAACGACATGTTCTGGAAGCTGCAGTCCGCAGCCCTGAATCCCGAATCGGGCATGGGAGAGCTGATGGGGAAGGCGGCGCTGAATACTCTGATCGGCATGGGCACTGTATTTAGTGTGCTGATTCTGATCAGCTTCATCATATCCTGCTTCAAGATTATTTCCAAGGTTCAGGACAATGCAGCCAAGAAAAAGGCGGCAAAGGAGAACAGCGCCGCAGGCGTGGAGAACGCGGTGGCCCAGATTGTGGAGCAGGAGGCAGTGGTAGAGGAGACGGACGATCTTGAGCTGGTGGCGGTCATTGCGGCTGCAGTGGCGGCATGTCAGGGAGCCGCATCCACGGATGGCTTCGTGGTGCGCTCTATCAGAAGGCGGGCATAAGGGCTCCAAAGAGCGTTTTGGCCCCTATAGAAGAACAGAGACAGCGGAGGCTGTTACAATATTTTAGAAGGAGAGAATAAAATGAAAAATTATACCATTACTGTAAATGGAAATGTATACGATGTGGTAGTAGAGGAGGGAACCTCCACCGGGGCTCCCGTGGCAGCAAAGGCTCCTGCAGCGCCTAAGGCTGCTCCCGCTGCAGCTCCCAAGGCGGCAGGCGGCGCAGGAAGCGTCAAGATCGAGGCAGGCGCGGCAGGAAAGGTGTTCAAGCTTGAGAAGAAGGCAGGCGACGCCGTGAAGAAGGGCGATGCCGTGGTTATTATCGAGGCTATGAAGATGGAGATCCCCGTGGTGGCTCCTCAGGACGGAACCGTTGCCAGCGTTGACGTGGCGGTGGGTGATGCTGTAGAGGCAGGCGCCGTATTAGCTACCATGAATTGATTCATGTCGGAGCTTAAGTATATTTTCTACGGTATTACAGACAACAGGAGGTCAACAAATGGAATATATAGGTTCTACGCTGAATAACCTTATCCATCAGACAGCGTTCTTCAATCTGACCTGGGGAAACTATCTGATGATAGCGGTTGCGTGCTTTTTCCTCTATCTGGCTATCCGGCACGAATTCGAGCCCTTGCTTCTGACCCCGATAGCCTTCGGCATGCTGCTGGTGAACATCTATCCCGACATCATGCTTCATGCAGAGGACGCCTCCAACGGTGTAGGCGGCCTGCTGTACTATTTCTATAAACTGGACGAGTGGGCGATCCTTCCCTCCCTGATCTTTATGGGAGTGGGTGCAATGACCGACTTCGGGCCCCTGATCGCAAATCCTAAGAGCTTTCTTCTGGGAGCGGCGGCTCAGTTCGGTATTTTTGCCGCCTATTTCGGAGCGATCTTCCTTGGATTCAACGATATGGCGGCTGCGGCTATCTCCATCATCGGCGGAGCGGACGGCCCGACCTCCATCTTCTTGGCCAGTAAGCTGGGGCAGACGGCAATCTTGGGCCCCATAGCAGTGGCGGCCTACTCCTATATGTCGCTGGTTCCCATTATCCAGCCTCCCATCATGAAGCTCATGACCACGGAGAAGGAGAGGAAGATCAAGATGGGACAGCTTCGTCCCGTGTCCAAGCTGGAAAAGATCCTCTTCCCTATCATCGTGACTATCGTGGTATGTTTGATTCTTCCTACCACCGCGCCTTTAGTGGGTATGCTGATGCTGGGCAATCTGTTCCGGGAGTCCGGCGTGGTAAGGCAGCTGACGGAGACAGCCTCCAATGCCATGATGTATATCGTGGTAATTCTGCTGGGTACTTCCGTGGGCGCTACCACCAGCGCGGAGGCGTTCCTGAACATGGACACTCTGTTCATCGTGGCGCTGGGTCTGGTCGCCTTCATGTTCGGTACGGCGGCGGGCGTGCTGTTCGGAAAGATTATGTGCAAGGTTACCGGGGGCAAGATCAATCCCCTTATCGGTTCTGCCGGCGTGTCCGCGGTGCCTATGGCGGCCCGTGTGTCCCAGAAGGTGGGAGCCGAGGCGGATCCTACCAACTTCCTGCTGATGCATGCCATGGGCCCCAACGTGGCGGGCGTCATCGGAACAGCCGTTGCGGCAGGTACTTTCATGGCGATTTTCGGAGTGTTCTGAGAAACGGCATAGGAACGGCCGTTCATGCGCAGGCAAGTCAGGCTGCATGAATAGGCCGGGACGGCAAAGAGGAGACCGGAAGGTTCCGGTCTGCGAGAAAGAAGCGCTGACGTCAGTCTGGATTTATGTCGGCAGAGGGCCGGAAAGAGGTTTTTTGCCGTAGAGAAAATAAATGGAGGAAATTCGTAAATGTCAGAACAAGCAAAGAAACCGATCAAGATCACGGAAACTATACTGCGCGATGCTCATCAGTCCCTGATTGCTACGAGAATGCCTACCGAATTCATGCTTCCCATTGTGGAGAAGATGGACAAGGTGGGATACCATTCCGTGGAATGCTGGGGCGGTGCAACCTTCGATGCTTCGCTTCGCTTCCTGAAGGAGGATCCCTGGGATAGGCTCCGCAAGCTGAGGGACGGCTTTAAGAACACCAAGCTGCAGATGCTTTTCCGCGGACAGAATATTCTGGGCTATAGGCCCTATGCGGACGATGTGGTGGATGCCTTCGTGCAGAAGTCCATTGCCAACGGCATCGATATTATCCGTATTTTCGACTGCCTTAACGATCTGCGGAATCTGCAGGAGGCGGTGAATGCAACCAACCGGATGAAGCAGCAGGAGGGCAGGGGACATGCGCAGGTAGCTCTTTCCTATACGCTGGGTGACGCTTATACGCTGGAGTACTGGACCAGCACTGCCAAGAGGATCGAGGAGATGGGGGCTGACTCTATCTGCATCAAGGATATGGCGGGCCTGTTGGTGCCTTATAAGGCAGCAGAGCTGATCACGGCCATGAAGAGCGCTACCAAGCTTCCCATCCAGCTTCATACCCACTATACCTCCGGCGTGGCCAGCATGACTTATCTGAAGGCGGTAGAGGCAGGCGTGGACGTCATTGACACGGCCATGAGTCCTTTGGCGCTGGGAACTTCCCAGCCTGCTACGGAAGTTATGGTGGAGACCTTCCGGGGCACGCCCTACGATACGGGCTTTGACCAGAATCTGCTGGCGGAGATCGCTGACTACTTCCGTCCTTATAGGGATGAGTGCCTGAAGAACGGTCTGCTGAATCCCAAGGTTATGGGCGTGGATATCAAGACCCTGCTCTATCAGGTGCCCGGCGGCATGCTTTCCAACATGGTAAGCCAGCTGAAAGAGCAGAATGCCGAGGATAGGTATTATGACGTGCTGAAGGAGATTCCCGAGGTCCGCAAGGATCTGGGCGAGCCGCCCCTTGTAACGCCTTCCTCCCAGATCGTGGGCACTCAGGCAGTGTTCAACGTGCTGATGGGCGAGCGTTATAAGATGGCCACCAAGGAGACCAAGGCGGTGCTGAGAGGTGAATACGGCCAGACCGTAAAGCCTATGAATCAGGAGATTATCGACAAGGTCATCCCTGGGGAGGAGAGAATCACCTGCCGCTATGCGGATATGCTGGAGAACGAGATGGATAAGCTGGAGTCCGAGATCAGCCAGTGGAAACAGCAGGATGAGGACGTGCTTTCCTACGCTCTGTTCCCGCAGGTAGCCATCGATTTCTTCAAGTATCGTCAGGCGCAGCAGGAAAAGGTGGACATGACGCAGGCGGACACCAAGAATGGAGCGTATCCTGTATAAGCCGCGGCAGAAAGGAACGGTCCGGCCATGGGCCGCTCCTGAAAAAGCGGGAACGGGTTCGATGATATAGCATGTCAATAGGGCAGTAATTAATCCGAGGGCAGGAGCCGAGAGGTTTCTGCCCTTGTAAACGCTTTGACGGGTTTAGACTTTGGGACGGCCGTGGAGGTTTCAGGCATGGGACAAAGGAGGGCGGAGCATTGGGAAAGGTGATCGTGATAGGCGGCGGGGCCGCAGGCATGATGGCAGCGCTGGCCGCAGCGGAGAAGGGCTGCAGGGTCTGTCTGATCGAGAAGAACGAAAAGCTCGGAAAGAAGCTGTTCATAACGGGAAAGGGCAGGTGCAACGTGACCAATGCCGGGGATATGGAGACGCTTTTCGCCAATGTGCGCGCCAACGGCAAGTTCCTGTACAGCGCCTTCTATGGCTATGACAACAGAAGGGTGATGGACTTTCTCGAAGGGGCGGGGTGCCGTCTGAAAACGGAGCGGGGGGATAGAGTGTTCCCTCTGTCGGACCATTCTTCCGACGTGATCTCGGCTTTTGCCAGAGAGCTGAAAAGGCGGGGAGTAGAGATTTTGTTGAACACCGAGGCAAAGTCCCTGATTCTTGGGAAAGACGAAAGCATTGTGGAAGGCGTGAGGCTATCGGGGGGCAGGCAGGTGCATGGAAATATGTGCGTGGTCTGTACGGGAGGGCTTTCTTATCCCTCTACGGGCTCAACGGGGGACGGATATGGATTTGCAAAAGAAGCGGGCCATCAGGTGGTGGGGCAGAGGCCCGGTCTGGTTCCCTTTAACGTGAGGGAGGAGTGGTGCGGCCGGCTCATGGGTCTGTCCCTGAAGAATGTGTCCCTCCGGCTGGTCTGTGGGGGACGGGAGACATATCAGGGCTTCGGGGAGATGCTGTTTACCCATTTCGGCGTCAGCGGTCCGCTGGTGCTGTCGGCCAGCAGCCATTATGAGTCTGGCCAAGGGGCCGTGCTCTACATCGACTTAAAGCCGGCTCTCACTGCAGAGCAGTTGGACAAGAGGCTGCTGCGGGATTTCGACGAGAACAAAAACAAGCGGTTCGGAAATGCCTTGGGAGGACTTTTCCCCATGAAGCTGATTCCCGTGATGGTGGAGCTTTCAGGCATACGCTCCGACAAGAAGGTGAACGAGATCACCAAGGAGGAGAGACGGCGGTTCGGGGAGCTGATCAAGGCCGTTCCTCTCACGGTGAAGGGCCTGCGGGGCTATGAGGAGGCCATCATCACCAGAGGAGGCGTCTGTGTGAAGGAGATCAATCCCTCTACCATGGAGTCGAAAAAAGTGAAGGGACTATACTTTGCCGGAGAGGTTCTGGACGTGGATGCCCTTACGGGAGGCTTCAATCTTCAGATCGCCTGGTCCACCGGGCATCTGGCAGGGAGCTGCGCCGGGGCGCATTCTGCCGCGGAAGGGCAGCCTGGCGGGGCAGGGACGTCCGTATCATAGGAAATTGTGGGCTGCACAGACAAAAGGGAGGAGAAATAGGATGAGCTTCAATGTGGCGATAGACGGTCCTGCGGGAGCGGGCAAGAGTACGGTTGCCAGAGCCGTTGCCAGACAGCTGGAAATGATCTATGTGGATACCGGGGCCATGTACCGGGCCATGGCGCTTTATATGCTGCGGGAGAAAGTGGCGCTTGAGGATGTGGAGGGAATTGTAGAGAAATGCCAGCATGCGGACATTTCCATCCGCTATGAGAACGGTACGCAGGTGGTACTTCTGAACGGAGAGAACGTGAATCCCTTCCTGCGCACGGAGGAGGTGGGCAATGCGGCTTCCGTGGTCAGTCCCATTGCTGAGGTGAGGGAAAAGATGAAGCGGCTGCAGAAGGAGCTGGCGGCAAAAAATGACTGTGTCATGGACGGCCGGGACATCGGGACCTGCGTGCTGCCCAAAGCGCAGCTGAAGATTTATCTGACAGCAAGCAGTCAGGTGCGGGCCGAGAGAAGATATCTGGAGCTGGCCGCCAAGGGAGAGCAGGGAGATATAGCTAAGATACGGGCGGATATCGAGGAGCGGGACTACCGGGACATGCATAGGGAGAATTCTCCCCTGACGCAGGCGGAGGACGCGATTTTTTTGGATACGTCCCACATGACCGCTGAGGAGGCCGTGGAGGCGATTCTGAAGCTGTGCAGGGAAAGGCGCGGGTAAGGGCGTCGGCTTTGACCCATGGGAGGACACGACATGGAAGTGAGGCTTGCGGAGCATGCCGGTTTCTGCTTTGGCGTCAAGCGCGCGGTAGACACTGTGTATGAACAGATAAAAATTGGGAAAAATATATATACCTATGGGCCTATCGTACACAACGAAGAGGTGGTGAAGGAGCTTGCGGAGAAGGGAGTGAAGGTGTTGGCGTCCAAAGAGGAGCTGATGAGCCTTCCGGGGGGCAGGGACTTTAGGGCGGATCCTTGCGACGCTCCCTGTCCGGAGACCAAGGTCATCATCCGGGCCCACGGCGTCTCGGAGGAGATCTACCGGATTCTGGAGGAGAAGGGGCTGGAGTGCGTTGATGCCACTTGCCCCTTCGTGAGGAGGATTCAGAAAAAGGCGGCGGAGGAGAGCGATAAAGGGAAGCATATCGTTATCGTAGGAGATCCGGGGCATCCGGAGGTGGAGGGCATCGTCGGGCGCTGCAAGGGCCCCGTGACGGTGTTAGAAAGCCTGCAGGAGGCCGAGGAAGCAGTCTTTTTGGACAAAGAAGAGCTGTGTATAGTGGCCCAAACGACATTTAATTACAATAAATTTCATGACATAGTTGAAATTCTTGGAAAAAGAGGTTATAATGGTAACGTCGTGAATACTATATGCAATGCGACGGAGGAACGACAGCGTTCGGCTAGGGCGTTGGCGTTGGAGGCTGACGTGATGATCGTAATAGGAAGCAGGCACAGTTCCAACACCACGAAGCTGTATGAAATCTGCAGCGAAGTATGTGCCCATACCTATTTTATACAGACACTGGATGACTTGCATTTAGCGCTACCTAAAGCTGTTCGACTGGTGGGTATTACTGCGGGGGCTTCCACCCCAAATAAATTAATTGAGGAGGTTCAAAATTATGTCAGAATTAACTTTTGAACAAATGCTGGAAGATTCAATCAAAACTATTCATACAGGAGAGGTAGTCGAAGGCGTAGTTATCGATGTCAAGGTTGATGAAATCGTTTTGAATATCGGCTATAAGTCAGACGGAATACTGACTAAGAACGAATATACCAATGACTCAAGCTTAGACCTTACGACAGTGGTGAAGCCCGGCGACACCATGGAGGCAAAGGTCCTGAAGGTGAATGACGGAGAGGGTCAAGTAGTGTTGACCTACAAGCGTCTGGCGGCAGACAGAGGAAACAAGAGGATCGAGGAGGCGTATAATAATAGGGAGGTGCTGAAGGCAACCGTTTCTCAGGTGTTGGAGGGCGGTCTGGGCGTCATCGTGGAGGAAGTGAGAGTCTTCATCCCCGCCAGCCTTGTGTCCGATACCTATGAGAGAGATCTGTCCAAGTATGCGGGACAGGAGATCGAATTTGTCATCAGCGAGTATAACCCCAAGAGAAGAAGATATATCGGTGACCGCAAGCAGCTCATTGTTGCCAGAAAGGAAGAGATGCAGAGGGAGCTGTTCGAGAGGATCCACGAGGGCGACATGGTGGAGGGCGTAGTGAAGAATGTGACGGACTTCGGCGCTTTCGTAGATCTGGGCGGAGCGGACGGCCTGCTTCACATCTCCGAGATGTCCTGGGGCAGAGTTGAGCATCCCAGAAAGGTGTTCAAGGTAGGCGACAAGCTGAATGTGCTGATCAAGGAGATCAACGGCAGCAAGATTGCCTTGTCCTTAAAGTTCGAGGATGAGAATCCCTGGAGAGACGCGTCCAGCAAATATGCCGTAGGAAACATTGTGACCGGCAGGGTCGCAAGGATGACGGATTTCGGTGCCTTCATTGAGCTGGAGACCGGGGTGGACGCGCTGCTCCATGTATCCCAGATTTCTAAGGAGCATGTGGAGAAGCCGGCGGACGTCCTCAGCGTAGGCGAGGAGGTCACGGCCAAGATTGTCGACTTCAATGAGGCGGACAAAAAGATATCCCTGAGCATCAAGGCACTGGCTGCTTCCGCGGCAGGATCCTCCGATGACGAAGAAGAGACTTCGGTAGATATCGATGCTGTGATTGCAGCGCAGGAAGCGGAGGAGAACTGACGGCTATCTCATATAACTGAATGACGGGCGGTGAATTCCATATTATTTGATTATGAGTACTTCAAGAGGGAAGTTCGGATATTGACGGGAATTGATCTGAGCAGCTATAAGGAAGCGCAGATGAAGCGCAGGATCGACAGCCTGCTGACAAAGAACAAGATCCCGGACTATGGCAGATACGTCATGGTTCTGAAGACCGATAAGGAACGTTTTGAGGAATTTGTCAATCAGATCACGATCAATGTGTCGGAGTTTTACAGAGATCCTCCTCAGTGGAAAATGATGGAGGACTCTGTGATTCCTGCGCTGATCAGAAAATTCGGCAAAAATCTGAAGGTGTGGAGCGCCGCTTGTTCTACAGGGGATGAACCATATTCTCTTGTGCTGGCCATGTCCAGACATTTGCCCTTGAGCAACATAAGGATCCATGCCACCGATCTGGATAAGCAGGTTATCGCAAAGGCCAAAGAGGGTGTCTATCCTGAGAAGAGTATAGCGGCAGTGCCTCCCGACCTGCGCCGGCGGTATTTTACACAGATAGGGGATTCCTTTCGGATCGCCAAGGAAATCAAGGCCTGCGTGGAATTCAGGGAACATAATCTGCTGAAGGATGTATACCCGATGGGATGCCATTTGATCGTGTGCCGAAACGTGCTGATCTATTTCACGGAGGAGGCTAAGGACGTGGTTTTCCAGAAATATTTCAGATCTCTTGCCAACGGAGGGGTACTCTTTATCGGCAGCGCAGAGCAGATCATGAATTTCAGGGACATAGGCTTTGAGAAAAAGCATTCTCTTTATTATCAGAAGCCATAGCAATAAGATGGCTAGACTGATGATTCGTGCACAGACGAGGAGTTTGTGCACGTTTTTTCTATATGAAAGAAGATGGAAGAACTGGGGAAGGCGGAAGGGGCTTTTTCGGAAAAGGAGGGGTTCGCAGGTGGACGAGATCAGAATGCTGATATCAAGCATGGTGGAAAAAGACGGCAGAAGACTGGTTCGCATTTCATTTCTGCGGGGAAGGGATTATGCGGACGGCCTTCTGCCGGAGGGCGTTATAGAGCAGGCTCAGGGCTTTTCCGAGGAGGAAGTGCGGAAACTGGAGAACTATCTGAGATTCAACAGAAAGGAAATCCTGAAGCAGGCCAAGGAGATCAACCCTCTCAGGAACTGGCTCACCAGCTGATGCCTTGTGGGGGATGTTTGGGCATAAGGCACAGGAGGGCGGGAAGTGTCAGGAAATGGTTGAATTTATATTTTGAAATATGTATACTGGAAAAGAGACAGATGCCTGCAAGGCGGACGGAAGGGAGAGCAAGATGAAGATAGACAGTATTTGTGTACAGGGCGGATATACGCCGGGAAACGGTGAGCCCCGCCAGATTCCCATTATTCAGAGCACCACTTTCAAGTATGATACCAGTGAGGATATGGGCAGGCTTTTCGATCTGGAGGCAAGCGGGTATTTCTACACCAGACTTCAGAATCCTACCAATGACTATGTGGCGGCGAAAATTGCACAGCTGGAGGGCGGCGCTGCAGGCATGCTGACCAGCAGCGGTCAGGCAGCCAATTTCTATGCATTGTTCAATATCTGCAGCTGCGGCGACCATATCGTATCCTCCAGCACCATCTATGGGGGAACCTATAATCTGATTTCCGTCACCATGAAAAGGATGGGTATTGATGTGACATTTGTGAGTCCCGATGCCACAGAGGAAGAGCTGAACGCAGCTTTTCGGGACAATACAAAGGTTATGTTCGGAGAAACCATCGCAAATCCCGCGCTGACGGTGCTGGATATCGAAAAATTCGCAAGGTGCGCCCATGCCCATGGGGTGCCTCTGATCATAGACAACACCTTTGCCACTCCCGTAAACTGCCGTCCCTTTGAGTGGGGAGCGGATATTGTGACTCATTCTACCACGAAGTACATGGACGGACATGGGGCCGCGGTAGGCGGCGCCATCGTTGACAGCGGAAAGTTTGACTGGATGGCCCATGGAGACAAGTATCCGGGCCTCTGCACGCCTGACGAAAGCTATCATGGAATTACCTATGCGGAGAAATTCGGAAAAGAGGGAGCTTTCATTACCAAGTGTACCGCACAGCTCATGAGGGATCTGGGATCGATCCAGAGTCCCCAGAATGCCTTTCTGCTGAATCTTGGTCTGGAGAGTCTGCATGTGCGCATGAAGCGTCACTGCGAGAACGGGCTGGCGGTGGCAAGCTTTCTGTCAGAGCATCCCAAGGTGGCGTATGTGAACTACTGCGGCCTGCCGGGGGATAAATACTATGAGCTTGCGCAGAAATATCTGCCCGGGGGCAGCTGCGGCGTAGTGTCCTTCGGCTTGAAGGGCGGGAGAGACGGTGCAGGTGTCTTTATGAAGAGCCTGAAGCTGGCTGCTATCGAGACTCATGTGGCGGACGCCCGCACATGTTGCCTGAACCCGGCTTCCAGCACCCATAGGCAGATGACGGACGAGCAGCTGCGGGAGGCCGGCGTGCCTGCGGAGCTGATCAGGATCAGCTGCGGCATTGAGGATAAGGAGGATCTGATCGCGGACATCGCGCAGGCGCTGGAGGCCTGAGATGCCGGAAGGGGCCAGACGGGTTTCTTACTTCGGTGCAGGGGGTGAGGCATTTGGATGCATGGGTTGGAAAAGAATATATGGACTGCAAAAGCTTCGAGAGACTGATTCCTGATTTTATCGCCCAGAAGATGGATTATCCCACCTTGAAGAGCTTTCTTGGGCATATGGGACAGTGCGCCGACTGCAGGGAGGAGCTGGAAATCCAGTTTCTGGTGTCCGAGGGAATTCAGAGGCTGGAGGACGGCAGCGCGTTCGACCTGCAGACCGAGCTGGAACAGCGTCTGGCAGCGGCAGAGCAGAAGATCAAATTCCATAACGGATTCATGTCCCTAGGGCTGGCCATGGAGGTGATAGCGGCCTGCCTGCTGGCCGGGATTCTGGTATGGATATTGCTGTAGTGCATAGGATGAGGGCGCGGGAACAGGGCTGAACCGGCATGACAGGGACGCCGCAGCGCAGGGATAGGACTATAATCGAAGAGAGGGCAAAGGCGGTATCATCCATGAGTGAGAAGGATTGCAGATGGGACAGAAAGCTTGTCTTGATCGACGGGCACAGCATTTTGAATAGGGCGTTCTACGGCGTGCCTGACCTGACCAATGCGCAGGGGCTGCATACCAATGCGGTTTTTGGATTTCTGAATATTATGTTCAAGATTCTGGAGGAGGAGCAGCCTGACTATCTGGCTGTAGCATTTGACGTGCATGCGCCTACCTTCCGTCACCAGATGTATGAGGAATATAAAGGGACCAGAAAGCCCATGCCTGAGGAGCTGAGACAGCAGGTGCCGGTGATGAAGGATGTGCTGAAGGCTATGGGCATCGTCATCGTGGAGCAGCCGGGGCTGGAGGCGGACGACATTCTGGGGACTCTGGCCAAGAAGGCGGAGGCGGAAGGCATCCGGGTAGCGCTTGTGTCCGGCGACAGGGATCTGCTGCAGATTGCGGACCAGCATATTATGATCAGAATACCCAAGACCAAGATGGGCAGGACGGAGATAGAGGACTACTATCCGGAGGACGTGGTGAAGACCTATCAGGTCACGCCTCTGCAGTTCATTGATCTGAAGGCTCTGATGGGGGATTCCTCGGACAATGTGCCGGGAGTCCCCAAGGTGGGCCAGAAGACCGCTACGGAGCTGATGGTGCAGTACGGTTCCATGGACAACATCTATGCCCATGTGGAGGAGATCTCTAAAAAGAGTATCAGGGAGTCCTTGATAGCCAATCGGGAGCTGGCGGATCTGAGCAAGGCCTTGGTTACCATAAAGATTGACAGTGATGTAAGCATCGACTATGAGGTGGCAAAGGCGGAGGGCTTTTACACCAAGGAAGCCTACAGCCTATTCAAGGAACTGGAGTTCAAGAATATGCTGGGCCGCTTCGAGGCAGACAGCGCGGCTTCCGGTTCCAGTCTGGAGGATATCAGGAAGACATTTCGCAGAGAGGGGAGTCAAAAGGCCTTTTTGGCCAGATGCAGGAAGTTTAAGAACGGCCAGCGGCTGGGCTTGTTTCTGGCATGGGAAGGAGGAAGGCTTCTGGGGGCTGCGCTGGCGGACGGAAAGGAGACTGCCTTCTGGACGGCGCCCTATCAGGAGAACGTGCAGATGTCCTTTTTCGGAGAGGAATACGGCGGCGAGGGTGAGGACGAGGCCCTTCTGGCAAAGGCGCTGCAGGAGCTTTCTGCAAGGACGGAGATTTCTGCCTTTGACATCAAGAGGCAGTACCGTTTCTTGTCTCAGGACAGCACAGAAAGGTATTTCGACATTCTCATCGGCGCATATCTGCTGAATCCTTTGAAAAGCGACTATGACTGCGAGACCATAGCTTGGGAGCATCTTGGGCTGCAGATTCCCGGATGGAAGGAGATCTTTGAAAAAGCCCGTTCCTTAAAGGAGGCCAGAGAGACCTCGCCGGAAGGGTTTATGGAATACTGCTGTCTCAGCGCCTTTGTGGCAGAGAAGGTCAGGCCCGTCTTGGAGCGAAAGCTTCGGGATGCAGGGATGGATAAGCTCATGAGAGAAATGGAAATGCCGCTGTCTCTGGTGCTTTATGACATGGAGCGGGAGGGCGTTGAGGTACGCCGGGAGGAGCTGAAGCTTTACGGGGACGCTCTGGTGGAGAGGATTCAGGAGCTGGAAAGCTCCATCCACCGGCAGGCGGGAATGGAATTCAACATCAATTCTCCCAAACAGCTGGGTGAGGTGCTGTTTGATTCCATGAAGCTTCCCGGAGGGAAAAAGACAAAGACCGGCTATTCCACGGCGGCGGATGTGCTGGAGAAGCTGTCGGAGGAATATCCCATCGTGAAGGATATTCTGGAATACCGGGGGCTTGCCAAGCTGAAATCCACCTATGCGGACGGGCTTGCCGTCTACATCGGGGAGGATGAGCGGATCCACACCAACTTCAACCAGACCATCACGGCCACCGGGCGAATCAGCTCCACGGAGCCCAATCTGCAGAATATTCCCATGCGCATGGAGCTGGGCAGGCGCATCCGCAAGGTGTTCGTACCCAGAGAGGGGTATGAATTCATGGATGCGGATTACTCCCAGATCGAGCTTCGTGTGCTGGCTCATATGTCCGGGGACCAAAAGCTTATAGAGGCCTACCGCATGGAGCAGGACATCCACCGCATTACGGCTTCTCAGGTGTTCCATACGCCTTTTGAAGAGGTCACGGATCTTCAGCGGCGGAATGCCAAGGCCGTGAACTTCGGCATTGTCTATGGCATAAGTTCCTTTGGCCTGAGTCAGGACCTGAGCATCAGCCGACAGGAGGCAACGGAGTATATCCAGCAGTATTTTGCCACTTATCCTCAGGTCAAGATCTTTCTGGACACGCTGGTGAGGGATGCAAGGGAAAAGAAGTATGTGGCAACCTTGTTTGGCAGGAGACGCCCGGTACCGGAGCTGGAATCCTCCAATCATATGACCCGGTCCTTTGGGGAGAGGGTGGCCATGAACTCCCCGATACAGGGGACGGCTGCGGACATCATTAAAATCGCCATGATCAAGGTCTGGAGGGCGCTTCGGGAGCAGAACCTGAAATCCAAGCTGATCCTGCAGGTGCATGATGAGCTTGTCATAGAGACGCTGCGGGAGGAAGAGGGACAAGTGAGGGAAATTTTGGAAGAAAACATGAAGGCCGCGGCGGATCTGGCTGTATCTCTGGAGGTGGATCTGCACACCGGGGACAATTGGTACGAGGCTAAGTAGCGTCGGAGGGCAGTGTTTTTTCCAAAGGAGGGCGGAATGCGGTTTATCGGAATCACCGGAGGCGTGGGAGCGGGAAAGTCCGAGATACTCAGATATATAAATAAGCATTACAAATGCGAGATTTATCTGGCGGATGAAGTGGCCCATCTGGTGAAGCAGCCGGGTACGAAGGCTTATGAGGCGCTTCTTGAGCTGCTTGGCCGGGACGTGGCAGGCTCTGGAGGGCACATCGACAAGGCATTGATGGCGGATCGGATCTTTGCCGATCCGTCCCTTTTAGAGCAGGTGAACGGCATCATTCATCCTGCGGTGAAGGATTTCCTTCTGGAGCGGTTGGAGGCAGCCAGAGAAGCGGCTGAGACGGAGCTGTTTTTTGTGGAGGCTGCTCTGCTTATCGAGGGGGGATATCTTGCTCTGGTGGACGAAATGTGGTATATTTATGCGGATGAGGCCGTTCGCCGGGAGCGTCTGGGACGAACCAGAGGGTACAGTCAGGAGAAGATATCCCGGATCATGTCCAGCCAGCTGCCGGAGGAACGTTTTCGGGAGAGCTGCGACTTCGTGATAGACAACAGCGGGGATCTTTCCGGAAGCTGCAGGCAGATTGACATGAGACTGAAAGGTTATACATGGATTCCGTGAAATGAAACAGTATCTGTGCTGACCGGATCAGGAAGGGCAGCTGAAAGGGCAATTCCAAAGGGCGTGCCCAAAAGGAACGGAGAAAATAGAAAAAACGGAAAAGGGAATGTAAGATGAGACTATGTAGCATTGCAAGCGGAAGCAGCGGGAACTGTATCTATGTGGGTTCGGAGGCCACGCATCTGCTTGTGGACGTGGGCATCAGCGGCAAGAAGACCGAGAGCGGCCTGCGTGAGCTGGGACTTACGGGAAGGGATATAGACGGAATACTGATTACGCATGAACATGCGGACCATATACAAGGGCTTGGCATCATGGCCAGAAAGTTTGAGATCCCCATCTATGCAACGGCGGGAACCATAGGGGCCATGAAGTCTTGTTCCGGGCTGGGAAATGTGGACGAGGGGCTGTTCCATGAAGTGCGGGAGGATGTGAAATTCATTCTAAAGGATCTGACCATCAACCCCATGCGGATATCCCATGACGCCGCTCAGCCCGTGGGCTATAGGATTTCTTACGGCAGGAGAAAAGTGGCCGTCTGCACAGACTTGGGAGTTTACAATGATTATACCGTGGAATGTCTCAAGGGCATGGACGCGCTGCTGCTTGAGGCCAATCATGATGTGAACATGCTGCAGGTAGGGCCATATCCATATTATCTGAAGCAGAGGATTCTGGGGGACCGGGGGCATCTGTCCAATGAGAACACCGGACGGCTGCTGTGCCGCATTCTCCATGACGGACTGAAGGCGGTGCTGCTTGGGCATCTGAGCAAGGAGAACAATCTGCCGGAGCTTGCGTATGAGTCTGTGAGGATGGAGATCAATATGGGCGAAAATCCATACAAGGCAGGGGATTTTGACATCAGGGTGGCCAGACGCAGCGAGGTGACTCCGGCGGTCTATGTAGGGTGAAAACAAGAATACATAAAGCGCAGCAGGGCACAAAGCAGATATAGTTATGGAAGGCATAGGGAAAGGACGAGGGCAAAGAGATGAAGAGAACGATTATTACCGTAGTAGGAAAAGACACCGTGGGAATTATTGCAAAAGTCTGTACCTTTCTGGCCGAGAACGGCATCAATATTCTGGATATTTCCCAGACCATCGTACAGGGATATTTTAATATGATGATGATTGTGGATACATCGGGAATGAAGAAAACCCATGGGGACATGTCGGAAGAGATGGAGGCGCTGGGAGAGGAGATCGGCGTGGTGATCAAGTGCCAGAAGGAGGAAATTTTCGACAAGATGCACCGGATATAGGCATGATCTGCAGAAAGCTTTAAGGAGAGTAGGACAGAGGGGGCTTGGGGAAGCGTCACAAGAAATTGGACATAGACAAAGGGATATGTGAGCAAAGAGGAAGAGGGTTATGATTAATTTATATGAAGTGACAGAGACCAACAATATGATTTCCAAGGAGAATCTTGACGTGCGTACCATCACTTTGGGAGTGAGCCTCTTGGACTGCATCGATTCGGACCTGGACAAGCTGAAGGATAAGATCTATCGGAAGATATATGATGCGGCCAAGGATTTGGTGCGGACGGGGGAGGAGATTTCCAGAGAATTCGGGGTTCCTATCGTAAACAAAAGGATTTCCGTGACCCCAATGGCTCTGGTAGGCGGCGCTGCCTGCAGGTGTGCGAAAGACTTTGCGGCTCTGGCAGGGACGCTGGATAGGGTGGCAAAGGACGTGGGGGTGAACTTCATCGGCGGATATTCTGCTCTGGTCTGCAAGGGAATGACTTCCGCAGACGAGCTTTTGATCCGCTCCATTCCTCTTGCGCTGTCTTCAACGGAAAGGGTCTGCAGCTCCGTGAATCTGGGCTCTACCCGAACCGGCATCAACATGGACGCTGTGAGGCTCATGGGCGAGATCATCAAAAATACTGCGGAATACACCAAGGAGAACGATTCTCTGGGCTGTGCGAAGCTGGTAGTGTTCTGCAATGCGCCGGACGACAATCCCTTTATGGCCGGGGCCTTCCATGGAGTCACTGAGGCGGACAAGATCATCAATGTGGGGGTCAGCGGCCCCGGCGTGGTGAAGAACGCCCTTGAAAAGGTTCGGGGGGAGAGCTTTGAGGTGCTGTGCGAGACCATCAAAAAGACGGCGTTCAAGGTTACCAGAGTGGGACAGCTGGTGGCTCAGGAGGCATCTGCAAGGCTGGGGGTTCCCTTCGGCATCGTGGATCTTTCACTGGCGCCCACCCCTGCCATCGGGGACAGCGTGGCGGACATTCTCTGTGAGATCGGTCTGGAACATGCGGGCGCTCCCGGCACCACGGCAGCGCTGGCCCTTTTGAACGATCAGGTGAAGAAGGGGGGCGTCATGGCTTCCTCCTATGTGGGAGGCTTGAGCGGCGCGTTCATCCCCGTCAGCGAGGATCAGGGGATGATCGATGCGGTGCAGGCGGGAGCCCTGACCTTGGAAAAGCTGGAGGCCATGACCTGCGTCTGCTCCGTGGGGCTGGATATGATCGCCATTCCGGGGGATACCAAGGCATCTACCATATCCGGCATCATTGCCGACGAGATGGCCATCGGCATGGTGAACCAGAAGACCACTGCCGTCCGCATTATTCCCGTGATCGGAAAGGGTGTGGGGGAGACCGTGGAGTTCGGAGGCCTGCTGGGCTATGCGCCTATCATGCCGGTAAACGGGTTTTCCTGCGAGGCTTTCATAGGCCGCAGGGGAAGGATCCCTGCACCGATTCATAGTTTCAAAAATTGAGATAGGTAAGACTGAGATAGGTAAGAGAGATTTTTGCACAAAGGGAAAAGCGCAGAAGCGGGAAGGAGCTTCTGCGCTTTTTTGGACTGTTTGGAAAAGTTAATTCCGAAATGTACGGAATGAATTTTATAGACGGCTATTGACATTCTTGCTCAGGTGTAGTATATATGTGTAGATAGTTGCAAATGTGTGGGAGTGATTGGAAATGTTTGCGGATGAGAGGAAAATAAAGATAGAGGAAATGCTGAAAAGAAAACCCTCCGTTACAACCTCGGAGCTGACGGAGCTTTTTCAGGTCTCGGTGGAAACCATTCGGAGGGATCTGGAATATCTGGAGAGCCAAGGGCGGCTGCGGCGGGTTCACGGGGGAGCCGTGGCTGTGGGGCGGCTGCAGAATTACACCAGCCTTTCAGGGAGAGTGGTGGAGCATCGCCCGGAGAAGCGAAAAATAGCGCTGGCGGCATGTGCCTATATTCAGGAGGGGGATTACATAGCGCTGGACACGGGCAGCACTGCCTTGGAGCTGGCTGGGGTGCTGGGAGAGCGGTTTCGGGAGCTGACGGTGCTGACTCATTCGTTGGAGACGGTGAAGCTGCTATCCGAGAGGGAAAACATCCGCACGATCCTTGCAGGGGGATTCTACCTGCCGGAGGAGAAGTGCTTCTGTGGTCACTTGACACTTGACATGATACGACAGCTGCATGTCTCGAAATGCTTCATTGCGCCGTCGGCAATCTCTCTGGACTTTGGGATCCGCGACCATATGCAGGAGCTGATTGCCATTCAGCGGGCTTTTTTAGAGATATCGGATCAGGTGTATGTCTTGGCGGACAGTTCCAAGGTGGGGGTCTGCGCACCTCTGAAGATCTGTGAAATGAGCGCCTCGTACAGATATATAACGGATGCGGGACTGCCGGATGAGATTCTGGAGACATACGTAAAGGCCGGGTTTGAAGTGGTGAGGAGCTGAGGCAGAGGGGCGGCGGAAATTGTTGGGAGCAGCCCAAACTGCCAGAAGCGGCGGCACCGAGGGAGCAAGGTAGATAAGTGTGCCTGCCGGAAAATGCGCAGGCAAAGATGAAATGACCGGAGGGAATGGGTTTTGTGTAAGCTGACAGACAAAAAAAGCATAAAGACTATGACATTTTTGCTTACCGTAACTTACATGGTGAGCTATGTGACGAGACTTAATTTCGGAGCAATCCTGCCGGAGATGGTGGAGCAGACGGGGATGACCAAGGGCATGCTGTCCGCCGCAGTGACGGGGAGCGCCGTCACCTATGGGCTGGGGCAGCTCCTCAGCGGATACTTGGGGGATCGCGTATCGCCCAAACGCCTTGTGCTGGCAGGTCTGCTTGTGACCGGGGGGATGAATTTCTTGATTCTTTTCTGTTCGGGACATATGCAGATGACCGCGGTATGGTGTGTCAACGGGCTGGCGCAGGCATTCTTGTGGCCGCCCATGGTAAGACTGATGGTAAGGCTCTTTTCGGACAGCGATTATAAGAGGACTGCGACTATGGTCAGTCTGGGAGGATCATTTGGCACCATCGTGGTATATTTAGGCGCGCCGCTGTTGATCATGCTGTCCGGGTGGAGGGCAGTGTTTGCCGCTGCCGCCGCGGTGGGAGTCGTCATGGCTGTTTTCTGGCAGAAATGCTGCCATGAAAGCGAATATGCCGGGGAGGAGCAGAAGCAGGAGGATGTATCGTCAGGGAAAAAAGCTTCCGTTTTGGCCATATGGCCTCTGGTTTTGCTTGTGATGCTCTGTATTGTGCTGCAGGGAGCCCTGCGGGACGGAGTAACCACGTGGATGCCCTCGTATATTTCCGAGACCTATAAACTGGGCAGTGAGATATCCATTCTCACCGGGGTGGCGCTGCCAATATTCAGTGTTGTGGGAGTAAAATGTGCCGGAGCCTTGTATCAGAAGGCATTTCGGAATCCTTTGACATGCGCCGGGCTGATTTTCGGTGCCGGGGCTTGCTTCGCGCTGGCGCTGACTTTTGTATCGGGGAGAAGCACCGCAGGCTCCGTGGCCTGCTCCGCAGTGCTGACGGGCTGCATGTATGGGGCAAACCTGATGCTGGTATCCATGGTGCCGCCCTTTTTTCAGAAATACGGAAAGATTTCCACGGTGTCCGGTCTGCTGAACTGCTGCGCCTACGTGGGCAGCGCGGTGTCTACATATGGGATCGCCCTGCTGTCGGAGCGGGCAGGGTGGACCGCCACGGTCTTTGTCTGGTTTGTGGCCGCTCTGGCGGGCACGGCGCTGTGCTTTCTGGCAGCCCATATCTGGAAGAAAAAGATATAGCGGCGTCTTTGGAAGGATCTACAGCAAAACCAAGGGCGTGGAAAACTCGCTGGGGGCGGGGCGGCCCGAACCGCTCCACAATACGCCGTTGTAGATTCCGGAGGCTCTGATATCCAGATTCAGAAGTCTGCAGGCGTCTTCCGGCAGGCTTTTTTGCCCGCGGAGGAGCTTGGTCACCAGAGGGATGGAGGAATGTCTTTTGATGGCGGTAAGCAGAGGCAGGGCTTCTTTTCGGAATCCCAGAACTCTGGCATAGGGAGCATAGTCAAGGGAACGGCCCAGCTCCATATGTTCCTTTTCGATGTCCAGAAGGATGTGCAGCAGGCATCGGCTGATTCTGGAATAGGTCATGTTCCGCGTCTTTAAAAGCTGGCAGAAGGCTTCGTAGCCGGTGAAGCTCCCCAGCATTTTTTGGATTCGATCCGACAGATCCGAAGATAGGTCAAGATATTTTTCATAGCCGTATTCGCTTTCCCTGAACAGCTTGAAATACAGAATGGAAGAAAGGGCGTCCCCATGCATGGGAGGCCTTTCTTTTAGCTGATCCAGCAGGATCGAGGCGGCCTTAGGAGGCATATCGGAATAAACGGCTTTTTTGGCGTTCTCGCGGTCTGCACCCTGCCGCAGGGTCTGACGGATGGCCAGAGCGGAGCCATGCATGGTTTCGTGATATCCGGCTCCCAGCCTTTTTACAGTGACGGGGGCTATGGAGCTGTTTCTTTTCAGAAGCGCCCGAATGTATTCCATGCCCAGCAGGTTGTTGGGGGAAGCGAGGATTTCTCTCCAGCCTTCCGGCAGCTCAAGGGAGCGGACTGCATCCAGAGCCCGGCTTCTTGCGCAGGGGTAGGCGGCGCCTTCCTTCAGAAACTGTTTCAGGGCAGTCCGGTATTCCTCCGGTTCTTCGGACAGAGCGCGGGCCAGCTGCCAAAGCAGTGCATCGTTTCCGCATTCGCTGCCGAAGCATAGATGGGTGACCACTCCCAGCTTATCCAATAGGGCCACGGCGCCTGCGGCAAAATATTCGGCGCTGGCGGCGGCGTAGAGCACAGGCAGCTCTATCACCAGATCCGCGCCGCAGCCAAGAGCCATCTTGGCCCTTGCGTGCTTGCATATAAGGGCGGGAGATCCTCTCTGGACAAAATCCCCACTCATTATCACCACTGTATAGTCTGCATTGGTGAGGCGGCGGGATTCCTCCAATTGATAGAGGTGGCCGTTGTGGAAGGGGTTGTATTCTGCTATAATACCGTTCACTGTCATGGAAGTCTCCTCAAATACCAAGATTATCAATATTGCGTTAAAAAATGTCAAAAGGTAATGTGAAAAAAATAACATAGTATGTAAGCGTTTACATGTGCCGATTCATCGGAAAAACGAAAAGACAAGGAAGCCGGGTGTATTTTAAAATATACAATTTAGCGAATATTTGTCCTTGTTTATTGTCTCCGGATTTAGTATAATATAAACAGCGCAGTTTGTTAAGCGGAAAAATTGGATATATTGTATAGAAGTATATCATGAGAAGCTATGAGAAGCGTGAAGGCGGCTTTGGGGGGACGTCGGCATGGGGATGACAGACTGCAGTAAGAAATGGCGGGGGACCGCAGGAAAGGAGAAGGGATATGTCATATATTGACAAGATTAAGGAAAGGGCAAAGCTGGATAAAAAGACCATCGTCCTGCCGGAGTCCAAGGATAAGAGAACTCTGCTTGCGGCGGCGAAGATCATGGAGGAAGGCATAGCCAACATCATCATGGTGGGCGACGAGGAAAAGATCATGGACGGCGCCGGCTGGCTGGAGGTGGACCTCACCAACATTACCGTGATTAATCCTGCCAATACCCCTAAGCTGGAGGAGTATGTGAATCTTTTGTACGAGACCAGAAAGACCAAAGGCATGACTCCGGAGAAGGCAAGGGAGATCCTTTTAGATGACTATCTGACATTCGGAATCGTTATGGTGAAGGCCGGAGACGCGGACGGTATGGTGGCTGGGGCTTGCCATTCCACAGCGGACACCCTGAGGCCTGCGCTGCAGATTCTGAAGACGGCTCCCGGCGTGAAGCTTGTATCAGCGTTTTTCGTCATGGACACTCAGTTCAAGGATCAGGGGGACGAAGGCGCGTTTCTCTTTGCGGACTGCGGCCTGAATCAGGATCCTACCGCCGAGGAGCTGGCCGCCATAGCGGAGACTTCCTATAGGAGTTTCAAGTCGCTGATCGGGCCAAAGCCCGTCATAGCCATGCTCAGCCACTCCACTAAGGGGAGCGCGAAGCACGCCATGGTGGACAAGGTGGTGGAGGCCACCAGAATCGCCAGAGAGGAATATCCTCATCTGATTCTGGACGGGGAGCTGCAGCTGGACGCGGCGCTGGTTCCCGGAGTGGCCAAGTCCAAGTCTCCCGGCAGCCCCGTTGGCGGGAGAGCAAATATTTTAATCTTTCCCAATCTGGACGCCGGCAATATCGGCTACAAGCTGGTGCAGAGGCTGGGGGGCGCGGAGGCCTACGGCCCTATGCTGCAGGGCATAGCCAAGCCGGTGAATGATCTGTCCAGAGGATGTTCTTGGCAGGACATCGTGGGCGTGGTGGCGCTGACGGCGGTGCAGGCCCAGCTGGCGTGAGAACCGCCCTGAATGACGAAGGCCAAGGGCCGTGAATCCACGAAGGCGCAGCCGACAAGGGCTGTGTATGAACTGACTGGGAACATTTGGAGGCGGCATGATGTTTTTTGCCGCCTTTGGGAGGATGGACGGGGGGATACAAGAGAGGTGTGAAGATGAAGAACAAATTGGTGAGAAGGTATTTTGTGGTAGGCCTGCTGGACATAGTGCTGGGTGTCGCGGAAGTCATATTGGCTAAGGGAAGGATCCATACGATGATTCTGGGAGCGGCATTTCTGGCCTTCGGAGCCATCAATTTTTATAACTGCTATAAGGCGTACAGAAGGGACGTCTGAGGAAATTTATTACGAAAGGATGTTTGGCCATGAAAGTATTAGTTATTAACTGCGGCAGCTCGTCGCTGAAGTTCCAGCTCATCGATTCTGTGTCCGAGCAGTGCCTTGCCAAGGGACTCTGCGAGAGGATCGGCATAGACGGGAGCATGATTACCTACGCCCCTGAAGGAGGGGAGAAGGAAAAGACGATCACGCCCATGCCCGACCATACCGAGGCCATCCGGCTGGTGTTAGAGGCCCTGACCAACCCTGTCACCGGGGTGGTGGGAAGCCTTGATGAGATCGGGGCCGTGGGCCATCGGGTGGTACATGGAGGGGAGAAATTTGCGGATTCCGTTGTGATTGACGATGAAGTGATGAGGGCGGTGGAGGAGTGCAATGATCTCGCCCCTCTGCACAATCCGGCCAATCTCATCGGCATCAACGCCTGCAGGAAGCTGATGCCGTCAACTCCCATGGTGGGTGTCTTTGACACCGCGTTCCATCAGACCATGCCCGAGGAGGCCTATCTGTACGGCCTTCCTTATGAATATTATAAGAAATACAAGATCCGGAGATACGGCTTCCACGGCACCAGCCATTCCTATGTATCCAAGCGGGCGGCGGAGGTTCTGGGCAGGGATTACAAGGATCTGAAGATCATTGTCTGCCATCTGGGCAACGGCGCCAGCGTCTCTGCGGTGAAGAACGGTAAATGCGTGGATACCTCTATGGGCCTTACGCCTCTGGAGGGCCTGATCATGGGAACTCGTTCCGGGGATATAGATCCCGCCATCATTGAGTTTCTGGCACATAAGGAAAAGAAGGATATCGATGAGATCATGTCCGTGCTGAACAAGAAGTCAGGCGTTTTAGGGCTGTCCGATAACCTATCCTCGGATTTCCGGGATCTGGAGGACGGATATCACAAGGGAGATGATAATGCCGTCCGTACTCTGAAGACCTTCAGCTATAGGGTGGCGAAGTACGTCGGGGCCTATGCGGCGGCCATGAACGGCGTTGACGTGATCTGCTTTACCGCCGGGGTAGGGGAGAATGCGCCCTTGGTGCGCACCTTCGTCTGCGAGTATCTGGGATATCTGGGGGTGAAGCTGGATCAGGAGGCCAACGGGAAACGGGGCGAGGATATTGCCATAACTACCCCCGACAGCTCCACCACGGTGATGGTGATTCCTACCAATGAGGAGCTGGCCATCGCAAGGGAGACCGTGAGGCTGGTTTCGGCGGTATAGGCGTCATTGCTAAAAATAAATCTTTAAAATAAAGCTGCATTAAAATGAAGCTGCAATAAAATCAAGCTCCACGGGAGGAAATCCGGCCCGTGGAGCGTATTTTTATGCGAGGATTTTTTGGACAGTCAGGTTGTAAAAAATAGGCCTGAAGAAATAAGATACAAAACTTCTATGTTTTACAAGTATGATGCATTTATGTTGGGAGTTTGAAACATTGGTGGGGAATAATGTGATAGACGGCGCAGGCAGGAGAATCCATAGGAGGTTGAAGGATTGGACAACAGACAAAGGAAGAATCAGGGAATAAGAGAGCAGGAGAGAAGAGACATGCCCAGAAGGGCGGGGACCAGACAGAAGGGAAGAGGGCGGAGACCTTTTGGCCTGACGGTGATCTGTATGCTGCTTGTGGCAAACATGGCCTATTCTCTGCATCTTCAGGTACAAATCAGTGACATGACGGATATGCTGGGGCGGCTGAGTCAGGGGAAGACATCGGATCAGACTGTGTCCAGCGCTTCCGTTTCCGGCAGCTCTCAGGGATGGTACGGCAGCGCTAAGGATCCGCAGACCGTTTCCGGGAAAGTTCAGGACTCTTCATCGTCCGGAGGCGACGGGAAATCCTATGGAGCAGAAAATGGGCAGATTCCCTCCTCAGGCGACGTCTCAGGGAAAAGCCCCGGAAAGGCGGGGCAGGATTATGTGGAGCTGTGTGGTCTGGAGGACGTGGGGAGGCCCGTGAAGAGAAACGATAGGGAGGTGCTTCAGCGGCTGAAGGAGCTTTCCAGAGACAATGAACTTATAAAAGAGATCTATGACAATGCGGATGCCTATTCGGGGAGGATGCTGGAGGCTCTGGCCAACAATCCGGAGATGGCGGATTTCGCGGCAGGTTATCCTACGGCCCGAAAAGTGGCTCAGGGCGGTTTCACGGATTCGGAAAAAGCTCAGGAATTTCCTCTTTTCCTGCAGTGGGATCCCAGATGGGGGTATGTGGAATATGGGGACGACGGCAGTATAGGGCTGGCGGGGTGCGGACCAACTTGTCTGTCCATGGTTTGCTGGTATCTGCTGGAGGACGAGACGCTGACGCCGGATTTCATAGCGCAATTTAGCATGGAGAACGGATACTATGTATGGGGCGCGGGAACCGCGTGGGCCCTTCTGGAGGAGTTTCCTGCCATGTACGGTGTGGAAGTGGGTCAGCCGGGAATAAACGAGAGGCAGATGAAGGCGGCCTTGGATCAGGGCTGCGTCCTTATCTGTTCCATGAGTCCGGGGGATTTCACCACGGGAGGGCATTTTATCGTGATATACGGATATGATAAAGATGGCTTCAAGGTGAACGATTCCAACTGCGTTGCCAGAAGCAGGAGGAGCTGGAGCTTTGAGGAGATAGGGGATCAGATCAAGCAGGTATGGAGCTATGGGTTCGGAGGCGGTGCGGAGTATCGGGATCTTTATGATGCGGCGGGCTGATGTGTCCTGATATAATCTGCCGTGAAATAGTCTGATAAGTATATTGATTTTTTCGTCATGAGAGATTAAAATAGGTTACAAGAATGACTGAGTGGAGGAAAGCCTATGAAAATCAGGACGAGATATGCGCCGAGTCCTACGGGGCGGATGCACGTGGGTAATCTGCGTTCCGCCCTTTATGAGTTTTTAATCGCAAAGCATGAGGGCGGCGACTTTATGCTCCGTATTGAGGACACGGATCAGGAGCGATTCGTGGAGGGGGCTACGGAGATCATCTACCGCACCCTTGAGAGGGTGGGGCTGAAGCACGACGAGGGGCCGGACAAGGACGGCGGATACGGGCCTTATGTGCAGAGCGAACGGATGAAAACCGGGATTTACATGAAGTATGCCAAAGAGCTCGTGGAGAAGGGGGAGGCCTACTATTGCTTCTGTGACAAGGAAAGACTGGCGTCCCTGAAGACGGAGGTGGTGGAGGGGAAGGAAATCACCGTTTACGACAAGCACTGTCTGTCTCTGGGCAAAGAGGAGATAGAGGCGAATCTGGCGGCAGGGAAGCCCTTCGTCATCCGCCAGAACAATCCCAGAGAGGGGAGCACTACCTTCCATGACGAACTGTACGGAGATATCACGGTGGACAATGCGGAGCTTGACGATATGATTCTGATCAAGTCGGACGGCTATCCCACCTATAATTTTGCCAATGTGGTGGACGATCATACCATGGCTATCACCCATGTGGTGCGGGGAAATGAATATTTGTCCTCCTCTCCCAAATACACCAGACTGTACGAGGCCTTCGGCTGGGAACCTCCCAAATACGTTCATCTACCTTTGGTGACGGACGAGAACCACAAAAAGCTTGCCAAGCGAGGTGGCAGCACCTCTTTCGAGGATCTGATGGAGCAGGGCTTTCTGGCGGAGGCGGTGGTGAATTTTATCGCGCTTCTTGGCTGGAGCCCGGACGACAATCGGGAAATTTTTTCTTTGGATCAGCTGATTGAGGCATTTGACTATCGCAGAATCAGTAAGTCTCCTGCGGTCTATGATGTGGTAAAGCTGCGCTGGATGAACGGAGAATATATCAAGGCCATGGATGAGGAGAGATTCTATGAGATGGCCAAGCCTTATCTGCAGAGGGCGCTGACGCCTGAGGTATGCACGGAGGATGGCGGTAAGGCTTCGGATGCCGGGAAAGGCGGCCTGAGCCATGAGGAGGAGACCGTTTCCCGTCTTTTCGGGGAAACCCAGCTGAGAAAGATCGCCGCCATGGTAAAGACACGCATAGAGGTATTCAACGATATTGAGGAAATGGTGGATTTCTTCAGGGAATTGCCGGAATACAGTGCGGAAATGTATGCTCATAAAAAGATGAAAACCACCAAGGAGTCCTCTCTGGAAGTGCTTGCGGAGGTGCTTCCTCTTTTGGAGAGGCAGGAAGACTACAGCAATGACGGGCTGTATGGGATGCTGGCCAGATACGTGGAGGAGAAGGGCTGTAAGAACGGTTTCGTCATGTGGCCTATTCGCACGGCGGTGTCCGGCAAGCAGATGACTCCTGCCGGAGCGACGGAGATCATGGAGATCCTTGGCCGGGAGGAGACCGTCAGGAGAATCCGGAAGGGCATGGAGCTGCTGCAGAATGCCTGAAACGCTGAAACTGGATGGAATGAACGAGGCGCAGCGCCAAGCCGTGCTTCACAAAGAGGGGCCGGTGCTGCTGTTGGCCGGCCCCGGTTCCGGAAAAACCTTCACCATCGCCGGCCGCATTCTCTGTCTTCTGGAGCGGGGAGTGCCGCCGGAATCCATTTTGGTCATTACCTTCATGAAGGAGGCGGCGCTGTCCATGCAGGAGCGATTCCGGCGGATGTGCGCTTCTTCCGTTTCCTATCCCGTCAACTTCGGAACTTTTCACTCCGCGTTCTACCATATTCTGAAAGAATCTCACGCATTGCATTCGGATCGAATTCTAAAGACTTCAGAAAAGAAAAATCTTTTGATACCCATATTGAAAATCTATGAGAAAAAGGCAGATCAGCAGGAATCAGGCCGGGGAGGCTGGGAAGGGCTTGGCGAGGAGGCTCTGGAGATTCTGTCCGCTATCAGCTATTATAAAAATACCATCAGGTCCTCGGAGGCGGCCCGCAAGGCTCCCGGAAGGTGGAGGCAGCTATTTCCGGATATCTGTCAGGAATACCAACAGGCTGTGCGGAAGGCGGGGGGGATTGATTTCGACGATATGCTGTACGACTGCAGACGGCTGCTGGAGGAGAGCAGGGAGACAAGGGAGTATTGGCAGAAGCGTTTTCGGCACATCCTCATCGATGAGTTTCAGGATGTGAATCCCGTGCAGTATCAGGCGGTAAAGCTGTTGGCAGCCGAGCCTTACAATCTATTTGCGGTGGGGGATGACGATCAATCCATCTATGGATTTCGAGGCTCTGAGCCGGCGTGTCTGAAGCAGTTTGCGCAGGAGTTTTCAGCCAGACAGATTCTGCTGGATATAAATTATCGAAGCGTGCCCGAGATTGTCAAAGCGTCCCTGACCGTTATAGGAGAGAACAAGGACAGATTCCCTAAGGAGCTGAGGGCGGCAGCAGTTTCTCAGGGAGAGAGGCGCTTGACAGGGGAGCATGCCGGGGCTGTCTCGCTGCATACTTTTGAAAGCAGTGAGAAACAGCAGGGATATTTGCTGCAGATTCTTTCGGAGGAGGCTTTGGGAACGGAGAGCCGGGCGGTTTTGTTTCGCACCAATTCCTATATGCAGGGGCTGGCGGCCAGACTGAAGGCGGCTGGCATCCCCTATGTAATGCGGGAGAGGGCAGCCAGCATATATGAGCATTTTATCGTGAAGGATATCTGCGCGTATCTGGAGGTGGCTCAGGGGCAGGGAACCAGAGAGCAGATGCTTCGGATCATGAATAGACCCTCCCGCTATATCAGCCGGGAGTCTCTGGGGGAGGGCGGGGGCGGGGTCAATGATATGATCCGGTATTATGAGGAGGCTCTGCTGCCTCCGAGACAAAAAAAGGAAGTGCTGGAGACGCTGTATTATTTTGAAAAGCAGCTGAAAAAGATAGGAACGCTGTCCCTTGTGCCGGCGGTGAACTACATTCTGAAGGCCGCAGGCTATGAGGGGTATCTGAGGGAGGAGGCCGCGGGAAGGCCGGACAAGTGGATCCAGTGGCAGGAGCTGCTGGAATGGCTCAAGGAGGACGCCGCCAAGCAAAAAAGCCTGAAGGACTGGATTTCCTTTCAGAAAGAGTACGCCCAAGCCATGGAAAACGGGCAAAACAGAGGAACCGGGCGGGACGGGAAAAGCAGGCAAATGGGTGAATGCAGGGAAGACGAAGAAGGCGGACAAGAAGGGACAAAGAGACGTCCTCCCGTACAGCTGCTTACGGTTCATGGGGCAAAAGGGCTGGAGTTCGATAGGGTGTGGATCCCGGACTGCAACGAAGGCGTGTTTCCCCACGGAAGACTGCCGGACGAAAGGACCGTGGAAGAGGAGCGCAGGATATTCTATGTGGCCATGACCAGAGCGAAAAAAAGCCTGGAGCTCCTTTGTGTCAAAGGCACAAAGGAACGCCCCAGGCTGCCGTCCAGATTTCTCAAACCGCTCTTGTGAATTTTTGGGCCAATTGCATCAGCCGGTCTGCTCAGTCCGTCATCTCGTCAAATTCGCAATTGTCCAGATACTCGTCAAAGGCGTCCGAAACCTTTTCGTATTCGTCATCATCATCGATATAATCCAGCACGGGCTCCTCGTTGGGGTCGTCAGGATTCTCGCTGTAGCGGTAGAACCATACCTCTCCGTCTTCGTTTTCCCCATTTTCATTCAGGGGAAGAAGCACAATGTAATCTTTGGCTTCCACTGTCAGGATGGTTATGACGGCACAGTTAACCATCGTTCCATCGTCGAGCTCCAGCTCTACGGTCATTTCTTCATCTTCGTAATCATTTTTGTTTCCCATAAACGCACCTCCCATGCATTGCATACAATTATCTTGGATATGTCTATTATACCCGCATCTATCTGGATGCGCAAGCAAAACCACATATTTCAAATCAAATGTCAGTCAAACGGGATTTTTCTGCGCATATTTCATGTCAAATGTCAAATAAATGTGATTTCCTACTTTCTATTGTTTCAGAAATATGATAAAATGGGGATGTCTGAGGACTTTTTTGTCTAAAAGTGTCAATATTTTGGTTGAAATACGTTCATGACGATCTGTTGGATGAATTCCGGGAAAAGATGGAGGGAGAGCGACAATGACAGAAAAAAACTTGCAGAAAAAGCCATACCCCCTCGGTGTCCATAAAGAAGAGGGGGGTGTACGTTTCTCTTTCGTATCCAGAGCCGCTTCTTGTGGAATCCTGCTGTATGATAGAAAGACGGGCAGAGAGCTGGAAAAGGTTCCCTTTGCGCAGGAGGACAGAATCGGAAATGTCTACTGCAGTACGTTGAAGAATATAGATGCAGATTCCGTCAGCTGGCTTTTCTATGAGGAGGATATGCCGGTGCCGGACGACCGGGGGAGAGCCTTTCCCGGCAGGCAGGCTTTCGGGAAAGCGGCGGACGTGAGGGATCTGAGAGCTGCGTTTCCTGAGGAGGGCTTTGAATGGGGAGAGGATCGCTTTCCCAGAATTCCGTACCATCAGGCCATAGGCTACTGCCTTCATGTAAGAGGTTTTACGAAACATGCATCGTCAGGCGTGAAGCATAGAGGAACGTTTGCAGGGCTGGCGGAGAAGATTCCCTACCTGAGGGAAATAGGCGTGACAACCATAGAGCTGCAGCCGGCATATGAGTTTACGGAGCTTCCCTATAGGGAGGAGGCTGTCAGAGAATCCGCTCATGGCATGAGGACCGGGGAGCCGCGGTTTGGGGACGGGACGAATCCGCCCTTTGAATGGAATCCGGCCCAGAGGAAGCTGAACTATTGGGGATACAAAAAAGGCTTCTATTATGCGCCGAAGGCAGCCTATGCCGCAGGGGATCCTGCCGGGGAGTTCAAGGCATTGGTCAGGGAGCTGCACAGAAATCACATGGAGCTTGTGATGCAGTTCTATTTTCCTTGGGGAGTGCAGCCCGGGGAGATTACGGAGATCCTTCGATTCTGGGTGCTGGAGTATCATGTGGACGGCTTCCATTTGATGGGTGAAAACCTGATGGCGGACATGCTGGCGGCGGACGAGCTTTTGGCGGACACCAAGATCTGGTATTACTGTTTCGATACCGGCAGCAATGGGAATCAGGCTCCGGCTTATCCCCATTTGGGGGAATACAATGATGCATGGTATTATGACATGCGCAGGTTCCTGAAGGGGGACGGGGGCATGCTGGACAGCGTGCTTTATCATATGCGCCATATTCCGGATCAAGCGGGGGCTATTCACTACATTTCCAACTATTACGGCTTCACCCTTGCCGATCTGGTGTCCTATGACCGGAAGCATAACGAACACAACGGTGAGGAGAATCGGGACGGAAACGACTATAACTGCAGCTGGAACTGTGGAGAGGAAGGGGCTGCCCGAAGGAAAAGAACCAGACAGCTGCGGCTGAGGCAGATGAAGAATGCCATGTGTCTATTGCTGTTTTCACAGTCCACTCCGCTGCTGTTTATGGGCGACGAATTCGGAAATTCCCAGAAGGGCAACAACAACCCTTATTGTCAGGACAATGCCATCACCTGGCTGGACTGGGAACAAGGGAAGAAAAATAAGGAAATTCTGGACTTTTGGAAGCAACTGGTGGCGTTTCGGAGGGAGCATCCCATTCTGCATCCGGCTAAGGAGCTGCGCCTGATGGATTATTTGGCCTGCGGATATCCGGATTTGTCCTACCATGGGCAGAACGCCTGGCAGCCCCGGACGGACGGCTGCTTCCGGCACATCGGCATCATGTTCTGCGGAAAGTATGCCCAGAGGGAAGAAAAAGCCGACGATACATTTCTGTATCTGGCCATGAACATGGACTGGGTAGGACAGGAGCTGGCCTTGCCAAAGCTTCCCAAGGGGATGGAATGGACCAAAGCTTTTTCTACGGAAGAGACGGAAGACATAAAGGAAGAGGAGAAGAGCGGCTGGCTGAGGAAGGTGGGGCCCAGAGCAATTTCGGTCTATGTGGGCAGATATTGTTCCGGCTGACGGCATTGATTCATAAAGAAGGCAAGAAGGGGCGGTATGGAGAATTCCGTTTAGGAAGCGATGCAGAATCGGGAGGGAAAAACGGGCAGGATCCGGCACGGTTTTGAGGAGTCCGGCATATGATACCATAAATACATCATATGGAGAGAAATATGAACTGTATCATATTGTTGTTCCTGCTTGGCTGCTGCGGCTGGAGAAACGGCTGCGGCAGAAGCTGCGGCTGCCACAGCTGCGGCTGTGATTGTGACAGATGCGGCGACGGAGGCAGGGGGAATTGTGGCTGCGGCCGTGCCGATGACTGCCGCGGAAATGGAAGAGGCAGGGGAACCATGCCCGGCTGCTGTGATAGGAGAGATTCCGATAGGAGAGGCGGCTGCGGCTGCGAGGAAGAGCATCACCATAAACATGAAGACTGCGGCTGCGCTGCTGACAGCAGGGAGAGCTGCGGGGTGCCCGGAATGATTCCTCCGCCCTGGCAGGAGTACCCCGGATTTTCCCATAGGGACGATAGGGATGACTGCGAGGCGTAATCCGCCGGCGAAAGCATAATGCGGGGGCGGTGATGGCACCGGGATAGGTAAAACGCCGCAGGAAAGCGGCGTTGGAACGGCCCGGAACCTAGAAGATTGATAAAAAGAAACGGCGGTTCCCATAGTGCAAAGGTCGCATCGGCTGTGCAACAGGGCGGTGTGAACGGCGCAGGGATGGGGAACTGCCGTTTTTTCTCTTTTCTTATAATATCTTAAGAAATTCTTGGGTTTTCTATGCATATGACATTTATTTTTCCCTCCTATACTGTTTTATATTGATAAAAATATGGCGGTATGCCCTTTTGCCGTAAAGAAGCGGTTGCCAGAAAAGAGCTTCGTCATTATAATGTCTTTTGTGGGATCAGAGCCGGGTGCAGCCATGACGGAGATAAAAAGCTGCGGGGGATAAAGGGCTCGCCCGCAAATCCAATATAGCAAGAGGTGGCGCATGGAACAGAAGTATAGCATTCTGGTGGTTGAAGACGACAAGGAAATCAGGGCAGGCGTAGAGATCTATTTGAAGAATCAGGGGTATGAGGTGTTTCAGGCTGCAAACGGGGCGGAGGGCCTGAAGATAGTAGAACAGCAGCCGGTGCATCTTGCCATAGTGGATATCATGATGCCGGTGATGGACGGCGTGACCATGCTGATGAAGCTGCGCTCCATGAATTATGAGTTCCCGGTGATCATGCTGTCGGCTAAGTCCGAGGAGGTGGACAAGATCATGGGGCTGAACATGGGGGCGGACGATTATGTGACGAAGCCGTTCACTCCGCTGGAGCTGTTGGCCAGAGTGAATTCCCATCTGCGCAGGTATTCCAAATATCTTTCCGCACTGAACGAGGAGGGCGGCAGGGATCATATCTATACCATCGGAGGACTGGAGCTGAACGAGGATGCGGTAGAGGTGACTGTGGACGGGGAACCTGTGAAGCTCACTCCCATGGAGTTCAAGATCGTGCAGCTGCTTATAAAGAATCCGGGCAGAGTCTTTTCCGCAGACGAGATTTACGAACGTGTCTGGAACGAGAAGGCCATCAATACGGATACCATTATGGTGCATGTGCGCAATATCAGGGAGAAGATTGAAATAGACCCCAAGAATCCCAAGTATTTGAAGGTGGTATGGGGTGTGGGATACAAAATCGATAAGCAGTGACGAAAATCCCTCAGGATTACATCCTGCAGGGGATGCGCCGAATCAGGGGATGTGACGAATCAGAGGATGCGGGCAGTAAGTCTTGAAGGGGGAGACTGAGATGGGTATTTTCAGAAAGGGAAAGGGGACAGAGGAGGCAAATGCGCAGGAGGTGGATTCTGCCGATAAGAAGACTAGGGGGGGTATTTTCCGATTGTATGAAAAAAAACCATGGATTGTGTGGGGAATGGCCGTAAGCCTATTCTCGGCCTTTGTCTTCAGCTGCTTTTACGGGGTGTTCCGGACCAATGCGGAAAGGTATATGGAAAGCCCGGTGGAAGCCTCCGGCAATATTTCATGGCTGTACCAGAGCTGCTACCTATTGTATAGGGATCTTATAAATTCCCAGCATGAGGAACAGCTTGACTATGCGGACGTCTATCTGGATGTGGAGGAGGAATATAGGTGGATTCTGGATAAGGATCAGCTTCAGGAGTGTTTGGCTTATCTGGAGGAGCATGAATACTCTGAGGAGGTGGGGAATGTAGACTTTATGAGTAATGAGGGCTCCGAGGATGTGAGCGATACCGCGAACGGGGAAGAGAGGCCGGATTCTAGGAATCAGGAACATCCTACGGAGCCCGCAGAGGGGCAGCAGTACGCGCTGAATCTGGAGGAGTGCAGAGGGCTTCAGGCTGAGCTGGGGGGGCTGGAGAATTATTTCCGGAATCTTGACGATAGTTTCCAGATACTCAACAGCTATTACGACTATATTATTACGGATAATGTCACGGGAAAATGCGTGACGAATATGTCTGCGGAGGATCTGGACCGCCCTCTTGAGGATCAGTACTTTCAGGTCAGCTTTCTCTTCGATGACGCCGGAAACGTGACTGTAGGGGATGAGATTTGCGGCGGCAATGAGAGCAGGATCAGAAAATTTGCCAATTGGGCGATCCGGGAGGAAGGGCTTCAGAGCCGTGTGGCACAGGACATGGACTTGTACGGCAAGTATGGGGGGATCCGTCTTCCCGCTAACTGTACCGTGACCTTGGGGATGTCCAGAGCCGCTTGGGAAATGATCGAAAAGAGCGGGCTCTGGGGAGAGGTGTCCTTATATGTGGCCGGTTCGGGAACAAGCGCTGATTTCTATACCTACTACTATGGGAGAAACACCGTATCCACTTTGGCGTATCTGGATGCAGGGGTGGGCATGATTCTGACGATCTGTATGCTTGGTATCGGGTTGGTTGGACTTTTCCTGCCCGCTCTTGGCACCACCAGACCATGGCGGGAGGATAGGCTGTGCAGGCGTTCCTTAGAAACGGTGTTTCTGCTGGGCTGCACGGTTTTTTCCTTTGGCGGTCTCATTGTGAAAATGATTGCTGGAGTGGCCGGCGGAAGGGCCCAGAAGGCGCTGCGGCAGTATATATCCGTCGATGAGGTGGAAGCGGAGTTTCTGGTGGATGCCTTCAATCTTGTGGTGCTGGCCTTGTTTTTCTTCTTCTGGTGGTATGTGGGCGTCTGTGCCAGAGCGCTGAGGGAGCTGGGGGTTAGGGAATACATCAGGCAGCGAAGCCTGATCTATAGATTCTTCCCCTATATGAAGGGGAAATTCAAGAGCATTTACCAAAAGCTGAGCCATGTGGATCTGACCCGGAATGTCCATGTGACCATTATCAAAGTGCTGGTGGCGAACGGGGTCATTCTTTTCATGATCAGCCTGCTGTGGTTCGGGGGACTTGCCCTTACCTTGGCCTATTCCGTTGTGCTGTATTTCATATTGAGGAAGTATGTCAGCGATCTGCAGAAGAAATACGGCATTCTTCTGGAAGCGGTGGACGAGATCGCGGAGGGGAATCTGAACGTGTCCATCAATGAGGATCTGGGGGTTTTTGAACCTTTTCGGGAGCAGCTGTTCAAGATTCAGGACGGGCTGAAGAAGGCCGTGGACACGGAGTTTCGGAGCCAGAAGATGAAGGTGGAGCTGATCACCAATATGTCCCATGACTTAAAGACACCTTTGACTGCGATCATCACGTATGTGAATCTGCTGAAGGACGAAAACATAACCCCTGAGCAAAGCAAAGAATACCTTGCCACTCTGGATAGGAAGTCCCTGCGCCTGAAAAGTCTTATTGAGGATCTGTTTGAGTTCAGCAAGGCAAACTCGGATAATGTGACACTGAACATCATGGACGTAGACGTCATGAATCTGGTGAAGCAGGTGGCCTTTGAGATGTCCGACAAGATCGGAGAATCCGGGCTGGACGTGAGGATGAATCTCACGGAGGAGCGGGTGGTTCTGCCTCTGGACAGCCAGAAGACCTATCGTATATATGAGAACCTCTTTGGAAATATCGCGAAATACGCGCTGGAGGGAACCAGAGTCTATGTGAACGGATTCCTGCTCAATGATACTGTGGTCATTACCATGAAGAACATTTCCGCTCAGGAGATCACGGTGGAGGCGTCGGATCTGACGGAACGGTTTGTCAGGGGGGACTGTGCCCGAAACACCGAGGGCAGCGGCCTTGGGCTGGCCATCGCAAAAAGCTTCACGGAGCTGCAGGGCGGGCGGCTCGAAGTGGAGGTGGACGGGGATCTGTTCAAAGTGACCACCATTTGGCAGCTTGGCGGGAAAGCTGAAGCAGCGAAGCTGTGATATGGACAATATAGGCAGTACAGTTGTTTTTATGCGGCATGAAATCCCTTTTATTTGATTGCAGTTTGTCCGGGAGATGTGGTATAATGTTCTCATTAGGGGCATCAGGGATCAGGGGTCCCCATGCCGGAAGTCGCAGGCGATGACCGGAATATGCACATGCCCGTATAGGAGGTAGGTATATGGCAGTGAACAGACTTGTGGGGGATTATCCCGTGATCGGAATCCGCCCCACCATCGACGGCAGGCGCGGATTCCTGAAGGTGCGGGAGTCTCTGGAGGAGCAGACCATGAACATGGCCAAAGCGGCGGCGGCGCTCTTTACGGAGAATCTGCGCTATTCCAACGGGGAGCCGGTGCA
>ERZ808051.66-NODE-66-length-136126-cov-20.210534_pt1 | contig 136126 bp, 127 predicted proteins | sample MGYA00380199_ERZ808051 | MGnify/ENA primary metagenome ERZ808051 (study PRJEB31490, sample SAMN06133391) | mouse gut metagenome | isolation source: J11 | host: mice | place: China: Chengdu | collected 2015-05 ... | reverse complement strand
AATATGGCCAATCTGACTGCTTTTCCTGATTACATCAGCATATTTTTCATTAATCTTAAAAATTTAACCCTAAATCCGGAAAGGATTTAGGGTTTTTCTACAGGCTGAGAGGTTATCATACGATAACCTCTTTTCTGGAGCTGATGATCGGATTTGAACCGACGACCTACTGATTACGAATCAGTTGCGCTACCGGCTGCGCCACATCAGCATTTTTGATTTAATATGTATTCATATTTCTGCGGGAAGCATTTCTTCCCGCAGAAATGAATCAGCTTTATTGATTATCATTATGATAATAGCCTGTTGTTTCAAAAGGGTCAGGTTCTTCGGGAATAACCAATGCACATATAATATAAATTAACAATCCCGGAATTGAAGCCGAAAACAACGAAACAATTACCCACAAAAGTCTGATGATTGTAACGTCACAATTAAAATACTGTGCTATACCGCCGCATACACCCTCTATTTTCCTGTCAGTTCTGCTTCTGTAAAGCTTTTTCATACTCATCCTCTTTTAAATCATTTCAATTAATGTCTGAAACACAAATTCAACACTTGATTTTCTAACCTGATTTCTGCCGATTTCACCGAACTGCTTGGTAAAGGTTGCTGTTTTGCCATTAACGCTGAAACCAAAGCAAACCATACCTACAGGCTTTTTGTCAGTTCCGCCGCCGGGACCAGCCACACCTGTTATACCAACACCGATTTCACTGCCTGCCGTTGAAGCAACACCCTCTGCCATTTCATAGGCAACCTCTTCACTGACAACCCCGTTAGCAAGAATCGTATCGGCCTTAACACCTATCAGTTTCATCTTCGACTCGTTTGAATATGTCACAAAAGACATATCAAGTACCTTTGATGCATTTGTAACATTTACAAGTGTACCACAACATAGCCCTCCAGTGCAAGACTCTGCAAAAGAAATTTTATAATTTTTTTCAAGCAGCTTATCAACAAGCTGTTCCTCAAGTGCCATTTTATCAGTCCTTTTAATTATAATTACTCAATACCATTCTGAATTTTTGCTGCAGTGAGCGTATTCTGCATAAGCATTGAAATGGTCATAGGTCCTACTCCGCCGGGAACAGGTGTGATAAATGAGCATTTGTCCTTAACATCCTCAAAATCAACATCACCGCAGAGCTTGCCGTTTTCATCTCTGTTCATACCGACATCAATAACAACAGCACCCTCCTTAACCATATCGGCTTTAACAAACTTTGCCTTGCCGATAGCTGCAACAAGAATATCTGCAGTTTTTGTAACCTCTGCTAAATTAACGGTTCTTGAATGTGTAATTTCAACTGTTGCATTTTCGTGAAGCAGCAGCATTGCCTGCGGCTTACCTACAATATTGCTTCTGCCGATAACCACAGCCTTTTTGCCTGAAACCTCAACACCTGTTGAGTGGATAAGCTCCATTACACCGGCAGGGGTGCAAGGCAAAAAGTTATAATCACCAATCATAATTGCTCCGACATTGACAGGATGAAATGCGTCAACGTCCTTAATCGGGTCAATCAGATTGATAACCTCTTTATCGTCAAGGTGCTTTGGGAGAGGAAGCTGGCATAGAATACCGCTGATTTCAGGTTTGCCGTTAAGCTCCTTAACAAGATTGTTCAGTTCCTCCTGTGTTGTATTTTCAGGAAGTGCAAATTTTTCACTGTAAAAGCCTACCTCTTCACAAGCCTTTTCCTTATTCCTTACATAAACCTGCGAAGCAGGATCTTCACCTACAATAATTACTGCAAGACCCGGTGTAACGCCCTTTTTCTTAAGCTCCTCAGTTTCCTTGGCTACTCTTTCTCTTACCTGCCCTGAAACAAGCTTTCCGTCAATTATCTGTGCCATTCTGCACCTCCGCCATTTCATCATTTTTTATTTTTTCATCAGTCACCTTATCAAGCTGTAAAGCACTCCAAAGTGTACCCTTTTTGTACTTAACAAAGCAAACAACAAAAGCAACTGCAAACACCGCAATAATTACAATAGAAAGAAGCTGGCTGACTCTCAGCGTAGTATCACCGATATATAGAGAGTCTGTTCTCAGTCCCTCGACAACCGCTCTTTCAAGACCATACCAAACACCGTAAAGCATAAAGATTTCACCCTTGAAATGTCTGTGCTTATGAACAATATAGTTCAGGATTAAAAATCCTAACAGACACCATACACTCTCATAAAGGAAGGTGGGATGAACAGGAAGGTTCGGATCAAAATCAATCCCCTTTGATGTCAGCACATCTGCTGAAGACACCAATTCGTCGTGAATTTTCTGACTCCACATTCTGAAGGGTGCCGTTGTGGTATTCACACCGAAAGCCTCTTGATTAAAGAAGTTGCCCCAGCGACCGATTCCCTGACCTATCAGCAAACCCAGAGCACCTAAATCAAGCAAATTCGGAAAATTAATTTTACCTGTCTTACAGCCGATTGCCGCACCGATAAGCGCACCGATTATTCCGCCGTAAATAGCTATGCCGCCATTCCATATCTGCGGTATTTCAATGAGATGGTCTTTATAGTAAGACCATTCAAAAATAACATAATAGGCTCTTGCACATATAATTCCGATGATTGTGCCCCAGATTAAAACATCCGTCATTCCGTCAAGGCTCATTTTCCATTTATAAGCCATTCTGCCGCCATACAATACCGCAAGCATAAAGCCGAAAGCAATGATTATTCCGTACCAATGCACCTCATGACCGAAAACAGTAAAGGCAATTGACGGCAAATCAAAATCAATACCTAAGCCTTCAAAATAAACTCTTGTGTAATTACTCATTTTCCTTATTTTTAACTACTGATAAAGCAGAGTATTCCTCCATCATCATATTTTCAAGACGCTTTTCAATATCCTCTTTTGTTACTGACTTATAAATTTCCATTGTATCAAATACGGAATATCCGTTAAAATAAGCAGACAGCACTGCATTTGCTATGGAGTCAATATCATTATACTCCATAATTTCCCTGCCGTAAAGAGAACGGCGTGCATTTTCAAACTGCTCATCATCAATGCCATCAGCTCTAAGGGCTGCAACAGCCTTTTTGATTTCGTCAGCCACAGCCTGCGGATTAACGCTTTCGCCATCAAACATAATTGCCTCGTAGCCGAAGCCTGTAAAATATTCTTTTGAAAAGCTTGTGTTGATAAGCCCGTTATCAAACATTTTATTATAAAGCCCGGAGGTATCGCCTGCAAGAATTTCAAGAAGAATATTAACCTCAATCATTTTTCTTAAATTCTGTGTAAGATCCTTACATTCCTCTTTGTAACCGAAGGAAAAAACAGGCATACTCATTGCAAGATTATATTCCGCATAGCTTTCAACAATTTCACGCGGCTCATCATCAAAAGAGCGTTCAATTGAAAGCGGCTCTGCCTTTTCAAGCATTTTATCACAAACGGCAAGCACCTGCTCAGGTGTAACATCACCTACAACTGCAAGGCACATATTGTTAAGATTATAAAATGTGTTATAGCAGTCATAAAGCAGCCTGTCGGTAATCTGAGCAATAGACTCCACTGTTCCTGCAATATCAATTCTTACAGGGTGATTTTTGTAAAGACATCTTAAAAGATTAAAGGTGCTCATCCAGCCTGCTACATCATAATACATTGTGATTTCCTGACCGATTATGCCCTGCTCTTTCTCAACTGTTTCCTTGGTAAAATAAGGGTGTGTCACAAAATCAAGCAGTATTTCAAGTGATGCTTCAAAATTCCCGCTGCACTGGAAAAGATAGCAGGTTTTGTCAAATGACGTATAAGCATTGGCAGATGCACCCGTTTTTGCATAGCGTGCAAAAGCATCCAAATCCTCGTTTTCAAAAAGCTTGTGCTCAAGAAAATGAGCAATACCCTCAGGAACAGTAATCCATTCATCACTGTCGGAACGCTTGAATTTTGTATCAATCGAACCGTACTTTGTACCGAAAACTGCATAGGATGACGAATAATTTTCCTTAGGCATTATAAATATTTTAAGTCCCGACTTATGGTCAACCTCAAAATACTTTTCACCAAGGATTTCAGATTTAATTTCTTTCATTATTCTTCCTCCTTTGGTGATGATAATTTATAAACGGTATCGAGTGTCAGAAGTGATGCACAGGCTTTAACCTGTTCCATTGTGACGCTGTCATTTTCTGCCGCTGACTGCTCAGGCGTTTTGATTTTATAATCAGCAAGCTGATTTACATACCATGCCTCAATTGCCTCAGGCGTATCATTGACAGACAGCAGTGCATCCGTCATAGCAAGCTTTGATGAATTGAACTCTTCCTCAAAAGCACCGTTTCTTATTATATCAAGCTGATTCTGAATTTCATTTACAGCCTTGTCCATATTTTCCTCATTGCAGCCGCACTGAATTAAAATCATACTTTTTGTTCTTGTATATCTTGCCGAACAATAATAGCAAAGGCTCATTTTTTCACGCACATTGGCAAACAGCTTTGAATAAGGTCCGCCGCCGAAAACATCACAGAAGGTGCGCATTGCAGCAGTCAGCTCATCATCAGGCTTAAGATTAACCCTATAACCAAGCACAAGCTTGCCCTGCTTTACATCAAGTCTTTCCATATGCTCCTTAACATTGTTACGGCAAGGAACAAATACAGCATCAGGAAGCTCTGCAAATTTTCTTTCAACACCGGCAAAGGCACTTGTCACAAGCTTTTCAGCCCTATCACAATCAGCACCGCCTATAACTGTAACCATAATTTTTGCGGTTTCAAGAGCATTTTCCCATGCACTGTAAACATCAGCAGAGGTAAGTCTTTTAATATCCTCAACAGTACCGAAACGATTGACTGCGTAAGGCTCACCGTCAAACATAAGCTTTTCAGCCTGTCTTAGAACGTAGGTTCTTTTTTCATTATTTTCAGCATCTATTTTTTCAATCAGTATTCTTTTTTCACTTTCGACATCCTCGTCAAAAAAAGCATTGCCGTTAAGCCTTGGCTCAAACAAAAGTGATACAAGCAGCTTTAAGCACTCAAAGGAAATACTGCCGCCGTCAAGCGAAAACTTGTCATCAAGACAGGTTATACCAAGCTTTAGAACTTGACATTCACCCACCTTGGTAACAACCGCACTGAGAGAAGCACCATAAAGATTTGCAAGCTTTCTGTTAAGCTCTGTCTGATTTGTATATTCTGCACTTCTCCTTGACAGCAAATTAATAAAAAGTGCATTAGCTGAAGCCGTTTCCTTTTTCAGCGGCAATGCCAGTGAAATTGCAATTTCATTTGTTTTAAACCGATTGGCACTGACATTAACAAGGCTGATGCCATCGGAAATAGTTTTTTCAACAAAATCCAAATTAAAATTCCTCCAAAAAATTGTCATTAATACTATATCATATTATTTACCAAATTTAAAGCAATAAATATAAAAGTGCTAAAATTAATGTATTATCTGCCCCTTCCTTTGACAAAAGCATAAGCATAGCAAGAATAACAAAAAAGGATTTGTCCTGTGGCAAATCCTCCTTTTCGCGGTCAGGCTTCGGCGGTTCAGACTGCTTGGGCGGCGTCTTTTGCTGTTTTTTTTCAGCCTTAGGCGGAGCTTCCTGCCTGTCATCAACAAAATGCGAGGCACGGTTTCGCATTTCCCACACGCGCCGTTTTGCCTCATTAATATCATTTTCACTAAACTGCGGCATCAAAACAGCTCCCTTAGCAATGGCAGCACCTCAAACAGCTTTAGTATTCTCAGAGCCTGATCCGCTTTGTTCTGGGTTTCAGGACTGAGATGTGGCTTCAGTGCCATAATCAAATCAACATTTTTATTGCTTGTATTATTCATCTTTTCAAATATGGTTTTTGCCTTCATTATCATATCAAAATCTATGCCGTCAAAACCAAGTCCTGCCAGAGCAGGAACACCGCTTTGCTGCGGTGGACTCTGCTGCTTAGCATTATTTTGCTGAGGCTGCTGCGACTCAGATTCTCCGCTGTCGCCGAGAATAGATGAGGCAACCCCCTTCAGCATATTTATATCATCCGCACTAAGGCTGTTTATTATATCGTTTAAATTATCCATATTACTTGCCTTCCATTAATTTTTTCATCAGCTCCTTAGCCTGCGGTGTAGACAAAAGCTTTTCACATGCCTCCTTGTTGCTGAGTACATTTTTTAGCTGAGCTGTTGCTTGTGATGATAGGTTTTTATTAACAAAATCATCAAGCTGTCCTTTGTCGCTTGCTTCCTTCATTTTGTTAATATCAATTCCTGTTTTGTTTTGTGCCTGCTTCATAAGCCTGCTGAGTTCATCATTATTCATTGAAATAATCCCCTCTTTATTGTATAATCTAATATAATCTATGAAATTAAAAGGTGATTTATGAATGCGAATTGTTATTATGAGTGATTCACATGGTGCAGTCGGAACCTTGCTTGACATCATTGAAAGACACAGGGACAATACTGATTTATTTATTTTTCTTGGTGACGTTGACAATGATTTTGATGAGGTTTTAATGGCTTACCCTGATATTAAATATAGAAGAGTAGCCGGTAATAATGACCGGTATTCATCACATATGACAAGTGATTTAATTAATTTAAACGGCAAAAAAATATTTTTCACTCACGGTCATATTTTTCATGTCAAGCACGGTAATGAAGAAATCATAGAATACTGCAGAAAAATCGGTGCAGATATCTGCCTTTACGGTCATACCCACAAGCAGTTTACCAATTATGATAACGGTCTATACATTATGAATCCGGGCACTGCTTTTACAGGAGCATACGGTGTAATTGATCTTGTTGATAACGGGATTGCACTAATAGCAAATAAAATATAGAATAAAAAGCCGCCTGTTTAAAATAATAAAACAGGTGGTTTTATGTTTTACCAGTTTGACGACGATGTAACAAGTGTTGATTATTCCGATTTAAAGGACAATACACCGGTTCTCGGTTATATCAGCATTAACGAGCTTGAAAAAGTACAGAAACATTTTAATCTTCCCTTGCAGGCAGTTGAAATGTGCCGTGAGCAGGTCAGCCCTTTAGCGACAAATCTTGATATTTACAATCACTGCTATTTCATAAAACTGGCAATCCCCTGCGAAAAGGATTTAATAAACTCAGCAGGTATATTTATATTTAAAAATACCTTTCTTATTGTTAACATCAGTGACAATGAATTTTTCAACAGAGATTTATTTATAAAAACAACATCAGGTCTTTGTGTTGAAAATGCAGGCGTAGAAAGAATAATCACCTCATTTTTTGAAAGTCTTGTGCTGATTGATGACAGCCGGCTTGATATGATAAGAAGCAGCATCGCACAGCTTGAGGAGGATGTCATCAACAACAAGGTTGACAACAACTTTAATATCAAGCTGCTCGAAATAAAAAGAAGTATTCTATCACTGCGGGGATACTATGAACGGCTTATTGACATATCACAAATATTGACTGAAAACGAAAATGAAATATTTGATGAAAGCATAAAAAGGCTCGGTCTTTTTATCGACAAGGTCAACAGACTGAAGGACAATGTTGACATACTGACTGACAGTGTTGTTCACCTGTGGGATGCTTACCAGGCTTCTCTCAATATGCGGTTAAATGAAACAATGAAATTTTTCACCTTAGTTACTACAATCTTTTTTCCGCTGACAGTTATAGTCGGCTGGTATGGTATGAATTTTAATTTTATGCCTGAACTGAGCTGGAAATACGGCTATCCATTTGTAATCGTGTTGAGCATATTAATAATAGCTGCGCTTATACTCTGGTTTAAAAAGAAAAAATGGATATAAAAGAATGTGAAGATGTTTTAGCATCTTCACATTCTTTTTTATATAAATACAAACTCGCCGTTCTGATAATCAGCAGTGCATTTTTCACCAAGCTTGTTTTCAAGAATAAGCTCACTGAGCTTATCCTCAATCTTAGTTTGAATTGCTCTTCGCAAGGGTCTTGCACCATAAACCTTATCAAAGCCTGCATCAGCAATTGCATCAATTGCCGCATCGGTAAATTCTATATCAGTACCAAGCTCTTTAAGCTGTTTTTGAAGTGAAGTGAGCATACGGCAGGCAATTTCCTTGATATCATCCTTTTCAAGCTGGTTGAATACAATAATTTCATCAATTCTGTTTAAAAATTCAGGCTTGAAGGTTTTCTTTAAATCATTCATTACAAGCTGCTCAATATTCTTTGCATTGTCACTGCTGCCGCCAAATCCAAGAGCGGTTTTCGGGTCCGTAATTTTTTCTGCACCGACATTTGACGTCATAATGATAACAGCATTTTTAAAGCTGACCTTTCTGCCCTGTGAATCAGTGAGAACACCATCCTCAAGTATCTGCAAAAGCATATTGAAAACATCAGTATGTGCCTTTTCAATTTCATCAAACAGAACAACTGAATATGGCTTTCTTCTGATTTTTTCAGTAAGCTGTCCGCCCTCATCAAAGCCCACATAGCCCGGAGGTGAGCCGATAAGCTTTGATACTGTATGCTTTTCCATATATTCACTCATATCGAGCTTAATAATTGCATCCTCATCACCGAACATCGTTTCAGCAAGTGTTTTGCAAAGCTCGGTTTTACCTACACCGGTAGGACCAAGAAAAATAAAGGAGCCGATAGGTCTTTTAAGATTTTTAAGTCCTGCCCTGCCTCTGCGGATAGCTCTTGCAACACCAGAAACAGCCTTATCCTGTCCCACAATTCTTTCATGGAGGATTTTTTCAAGGCTCAGAAGTCTTTCACTTTCCTCCTTAGTAATCTGCACCGCAGGAATTCCTGTCCAGGATGAAACAACCTTTGCAATATCCTCAGTTGTAATTTCCTTAACCTGATGAGAGGAAAGATTTTTCCACTTTTCCTTTTCCTCATCAAGCAAGGTTTTAAGGCTCTTTTCCCGGTCACGGATTTCTGCCGCCTGCTCATAATTCTGTGCACGCACAGCAGATGCCTTTTCCTCCTCCAGTGACACAAGCTCCTTTTCCATTTCCTTTAAATTATCAGGAACAGTATAGGCTTTCAGTCTTACGCGTGAGGCAGCCTCATCAATCAAATCAATTGCCTTATCAGGCAAAAATCTGTCGGCAATATAGCGTGATGACAGCTTGACCGCATCATTTATTGCACTGTCGCTGATTTTAACCTTGTGGTGTGCCTCATATTTATCACGAATACCCTTAAGAATTTCAACAGTTTCCTCCTCGGTAGGCTCACCGACTGTAACAGGCTGAAACCTTCTTTCAAGAGCTGCATCCTTTTCAATGTTCTTTCTGTATTCATCAATCGTAGTTGCACCGATAACCTGAATTTCACCTCGTGCAAGTGACGGCTTTAAAATATTGGCTGCATCGGTTGCACCCTCAGCCGCACCTGCGCCCATAATCGTGTGCACCTCATCAATAAACAGAATAACATCCTTTGCATTGGATACCTCATCCATCGCTTTTTTTATTCTTTCCTCAAAATCACCGCGGTATTTCGTACCGGCAACCATGGAGGTCAGATCAAGTGCCACAAGCTTTTTATCTGCTAAAAGCTCAGGAACCTCACCTCTTACGATTTTGAGAGCAAGTCCCTCTGCAATTGCAGTTTTACCTACACCCGGCTCACCGATAAGACAAGGATTATTTTTTGTTCGTCTTGACAAAATCTGAATAACACGCTCTATTTCCTCTGCTCTGCCGATGACAGGGTCAATCTTACCCTCCTTGGCAAGTGCTGTCAAATCCTTGCCGAATTCATCAAGCGTGGGCGTTTTTGACTTTGCATTGCGCCCTCTGCGACCGACTTCGGTATTAGCGGACGTTCCTCTGCTCACAGAGGAAACCACCTGCTCAAAAAGCTGATTCTCGTCAATGCCTGCAGAATTCAGAAATCTTACAGCATAAGAGTCATCCTCCCTGAGCAGCGCCAGCAGCAGATGCTCTGTATCAACAAAGGAATGAAGCATACTTCTTGCTATCTGGAAAGCAACGTCAAGTATTCTTTTGCTCCTTGGTGTAAAATCATCAGGGGTCAGTCTTGTCGGATTCCCCGCACCGATATTATTCTTTATAAATTTTTCTATATCCTCAGCAGTAACACCCTTGCCGTCAAGAACTGAGTAGGCAACACCTGCCTCCTCTTTAACAAGAGCAAGCAGTATATGCTCACTGCCTACATAATTATGTCCTAAATTTTCTGCTGCCTTAATTGCAAGGTTAAGTACCTCGCTGGCTTTCTGTGTAAAATAATTAAATCTGTACATAGTTACACCTCCACAAAGGGATAACTAAAACGAATTACTTATCCCTATTCAAGAATTTTTCTAATATAACCGGCACGAAGCTTATTGGCTTCATCAGCGGTGAAGCTGTCATCCTTGGTATCAGCAATAATGGACGCCGTACCGAGAGAATAAAGCATTTCGCCGATTTTTTCAAAGCTCACACCTTCATTATTGTCAAATATATTCATTGCAATACCTAATCTTACCAAAGAAACCAGGCTGAAGAATTCTTCTGCGCTTAGCTGTCTTGCCATTTTCAGTGTGCCCATAGCTCTGAAAATTTTATCCTCATAATTGCCATAGTCGATTAAATCCTGACGGCAGACCTTTTCCTGCTTGGCAATCTGCTGATAAATTGCTCTGAGGTTTTCAATTGCACTCTGCTCAGTTATACCAAGACTGATATCATTTGAAATCTCATAAAAACATCCCTTTTCAAAAACAGACCTGATTGAAAAGCCAAGCTTTGACACCATATTTCTGAGGGTTGAAAGCATTTGCTTTTCACATATACCCGGCAGATGAAGCATATACGCTGCAGTCATACCTGTGCCAAGTTTCATCGGATTGGATGTCAAAAAGCCCAAACGACTGTCAAAAGCAATATGCATATTTTTAACAAAGATGTCATCAAGCTCATTTGCCTTTCTAAAGGCTTCATCAATATTATCGCATCCGCTCATAACGGTTATGCAGATATGGTCCTCCTCGCAAAGCATAACAGATATGCTTTTATCCTTTGAAACGAGAACTGCACCATAGCTTTCCTGCGCCGCCATCTGGCTGCTGATTATGCCCTTTTCAACCAATGAAATTTTCTGAATATTGTTAAGCTTATCAAGCTCCATCAAATCAAATTCGCCTGCAAGCTTAGAATTTTGCACACAGGCAAAAACCTTTTTGCAAACTGTTTTTCTGACCTCATCGCTCATTCTTACAGGAAATGGGAGTGAGCTAATATTTCTTGAAAGCCTTATTTTTGAAGCAAGGCATACATCTGAGCCTTCACCGCTTATGCTGTACCAGTTATTCATTTTTGCCCTCCGTCATTTCTTTTATCTTGTCCCTTAAAACTGCCGCATCTTCAAAACGCTGCTCCTTTATCGCCGCATCAAGCTGATGCTTAAGTGCTTCAAGCTCATTCGGCTTTTCATCCTTCACGGACTGATTAACAGCTTCCTCATAGGTGACAAATTTACCGATATGCTTTGTTTTGCCGTGTATTTTTTTTATTGAAGGCTCCAGCTTATCACTGAATCTTTCATAACAGTCACTGCAGCCGATGCGTCCGCTTTTAACTATATCGTTAAAGGATGAACCACAGGTTTTGCACCTGTCAACACCTGCAAGCGAATTCATTGCCGCAACACCTGAACCAAGGAAATTGCCGAGAAAGCTGTCCCCGAAAAATTCATTGATTGAAGGCATTCTGAATTCCTCCATTACACCAAGCTCTGCTGCACATGCACTGCAAAGGTGCATTTCCTCCCTCTGACCATTAATACTTCTTTTAATATGTGTTGTTGCTTCATTTTTGTTACAATGCTGACATAACATAAAAATCACTCCTTATATTAACTAAAATATGTTACTAACATTTGCTTTAACTGGTTTGCCCTGATTTTATTTTTTATATTTTCAGGCAATCCTTTAAAATTATTATCACTGATAACGGCAAGCATCATCTGCCCCGCCTTGTCACTTAAAAGACTTTGATAATTGAGATTGTAAATATGATTTTTGGCATTTTTTTCATCAATTTCACTGCCTATTGAATTAATCAGCGAAAGAATTGCATTATCCTTTGTTGCACGGGTAATCATAATGCAACCGCCGCCGCCGCGCCTTGACTCAATCCTGTAACCCTGTTCAGGTGTAAAACGGGATGTAATAACATAATTAATCTGACTTGGCACGCAGCCAAGCTGTGCCGCTAAATCATTACGTTGAATCTGAACGGTAGGTGTTTCGTCATCAAACATTTCAAGTATCATATCAGCAATAACGTCACTGAGCTTCATTTTCCAATCACTTCCTTTTTATGGTCAAAGGTCATTTCTGTCGTTTGTCTTTGACTTTCTTTGACCTTCTGTTGTTATAATAGCACAAAGGTCAGAAAAAGTCAATGATTTTTTTGACTTTTTCTGACTTTAGAATTTTTCATAAAAAATCACGGACAAAATGCCCGTGATTTTAACTGATTATATAGCGTTACGCATTCTCAACAGCTTCAACCTCAAACGAGAAATTAAGCGGTTTTAAATAACCAAACGCAATCATATGCTCCTTTGACGGAATAGGACCGCAGCTTCCTGAGCCTGTGCCCCTTACAAAGCCGTCAACAGCAACAAAGGTTGTATCAACATCAGGCAAATCCTCAATGTGTTTCGCCTTCTTAAGCTGTTCGAGTGTAAAGTGATTTGCATTGAAATTAATATATCTTTCAAGTGCCGTGAATCTTAAGCCTGTGCCGGTTTCATTTGTGAGCACACTGTATCGTACATCTCCCCTGTTGCCTGAATCCTGCGGCTTGATATACTTGTGTGCCATATCTGTTACAGTAGTTTCATAAATACCGACAGGTGCATGCTCCTTGAAATCCGAATAGTTTTCAATCGGACCTCTGCCATAGTATTTAACCTTTTCAAGCTCCTTCTTAAGTTCTGTATGAACACCAAATCTCGGAAGCTGAGCTGTCAGCGGACAAACTTTTTTAAGAGATGTACTGATTGTCATTTTTCCGTTTTTATCAAAGCAGTAATCAACATTTGCTCTTGCAAGAACAAATACACCTCTTGTAACAAAATCATATACAGTGCTTATATATCTGATATTATCCTTACTCTTGACCTCACAGGAAACAAGCTTTGTGTGTGAGCAGTCAAGACCGATTATCTTCCAGAATATCACCATATACTGGTCATTATCAAGCCTGCCTCTGTAAATATGCGGCACAAAGCCGTTAGCCTTATCAATGGGGTTTGATTTAAGATATTCGGCACCGTTTTTCGCATAGCTGATAAGTCCCCTGTTCTTATCAAACACGGCACTGCCGTTATCAAAGCTTACATTAATAATATTACCTTTAACAGATATATCAGCAGGCTTTGATTGATTATCGGCTTTCTTAAGCTCTGCCTGTGAAACAATAATCTGCTCTGCTGCAATCTCATCACCGCTGTTTTTATCTGTATAAACAAAGTTTACGAAAACATCTTTATCTGTCTGATGGAAATGGCTTGAATTAATCTGTACCTTTTTCTTAGCACCGGCAGGAATAACGCTTGATACAGTACCAATCTCTTTGCTCTTACCGTCAACCAAAACAGTGAAATCAACTTTGATGTCAGAGCTGTCCGTAAAGTTTCTTGTATTCCAAAGCTCAAAGATATTACCGCTAATCTGTTTTGCTCTTATCGGTCTGTAGCATACCTTCATTTCAAGGGCACCGCTGGACGGCTTTCTGTCCGGATAGAAAAGACCATCAACACAGAAATTGCCATCGTGGATAGGCTCGTTATGGTCACCGCCGTAGGTCCACTTGTATTTTGCATTTTCATCATAAACACTATGGTCTGCCCATTCCCAGATGCATCCGCCCATAAATTGGTCTGACGAATAGAAAAGCTGCATATACTCCTCAAGTCCGCCCGGTCCGTTACCCATTGCGTGAGCATATTCACACTGGAAGAACGGCTTGCCTTTATATTTATTTCCTGCTGTACCATTGAGTATTTTTCTCATTAAATCGGGTGTGCCGTACATATGAGAAACCACATCATAAGCCCAGCGCTTGCTGCGGATAACACCCTCATAATGAACAGGAATTTCAGGGTTCGCATTCTTTAAATATTCATAGCATACATCCTGACACTTGTAGCCGCCTGACTCATTGCCAAGACTCCACATTGTAATACTTGGATGATTCTTATCTCTGCCGTACATTCTCTTAACTCTGTCAAGATAATGCATGGTCCAGCTTGTATCGTTGCTTAATCTGTTGGGATTATAGGTTGTATGCGGCACTGCATAGAAACCGTGGGTTTCAATATCAGCCTCATCGACTACATAAAGACCGTACATATCACACATTGTTAAAAATGCGGGATCAGGAGGATAGTGGGAGGTTCTTACTGCATTGCAGTTATATGCCTTCATAAGCTGAATATCAAGCTCCATATCCTCAAGACTCATAGCATAGCCCTTTGTCATATGCGTATCATGGTGATTTACACCCTTGAACTTGATTGCCTTGCCGTTGAACAGGAATACCTCGCCCTTTATTTCCACATTCTTAAAACCATAATATGTTCTTATTGCTTCGATTTCTTTATCATCCTTATAAAGAACGATTGTTAATTCACAGAGATTTGGTGTTTCAGCAGTCCACTCATCCACTGTAAGGTTTAAAAGGCTGACACCCTTTTCAGGCAAAAGCTCAGTACTGATTACAGGCTCTTTTTCCGCTGATGTTATTTCAATTTTTGTATTTTTCTCAAAGCAGCCATCAACAGAAATATCAAGGTTATATGTGCCGTCGCTGTTTTTTGAAGAATGCAGTGTAAAATCATTTATATAGCTGCCTGCGAATTCTGTAATAAATACATCACGGAAGATACCGTTTTCACGGAACATATCCTGACATTCAAGATAAGAGCCGTTGCTCCACTTGTAGTTAACAGCAACAATTTCATTTTTACCGTTATTTAAAAATGCGGTAATATCAAATTCCGCCGTATTATGCGAGCCCTCACTGTAGCCCACATAATCACCGTTAACATAAACAGCAACCGCACCTGCAACACCTAAAAATGAAAGTGTGCGGCGGTTTGATGAATTTTTAATATCAACAGTTTTTCTGTAAATACCGACAGCCACATCTGCAGGGATATGCGGCGGCTTTTTAGGAAAAGGATAACGGGTATTAATATATGCTATCTGATCATAACCGGTTCTCTGCCATGTGCATGGAACAGTTACTTTATCAAAGCCCATATTATCTGTATCAAGGATTTCGGGAACATAGCTTAATTTTTCGTAATATGCAAAGTCCCATTCTCCGCTGAGCATTGTTACTCGGTCCGACTTATATCGTTCGTTTTTATAGTCAGTCTTTGCAAGCTTTTTTACTGATGAGAACGGAATAAAATAGCTTCTCTCCTCAAGCTTATTCTCTTCATAAATGCTAAAATCAGTGTGCAGGTTTCTGTGTACGCTGTATTTCATTTTTTTACCCCTTCAAATAAGTATTAAGTATAAATAGTATAGCATAATAAAAAGCCAATTACCACAACAAAAAAATTTAAGCAGGGAAAATTCTCCCTGCTTAGACGCTTTTACATATTTTTGTCGAAAAACTCTTTGATTTTATCAAAAGGAATAACCTCTGTTTTATCATACAAATCCGTATGAACCGCATCAGATATAAGCATTAACTCCTTATTATCACCCTTAAGATTTTTATAAGCATCCCTGCTGAAATAACAGGAATGTGCCTTTTCTCCGTGAACAAGCAATACTGCACTTCTGATTTCACTGCTGTAATGCAAAATCGGCATATTCATAAAAGACATCGTTCCTGTTACATTCCAGCCGTTATTTGAATTAAGCGAGCGCTTATGATAACCTCTTTCAGTTTTATAATAATCATAATAATCCTTAACAAAAAATGGTGCATCATCCGGGAGCGGGTCAACAACACCGCCGCCTGCTGCATATGCAGAAGTCTTATAATCCTCTGTTCTCTGCCTATTGAGGGCTTTTTTCTTTTCATATCTGGCTTCTTCGCTGTCCTCACTGTCAAAATAACCCTTTGCATTCACTCTGCTCATATCATACATTGTTGATGCAACCGTTGCCTTTATCCTTGTATCAAGTGCAGCAGCATTAATTGCCATTCCGCCCCAGCCGCATATACCGATGATACCGATTTTTTCAGAATCAACATTGTCCTGAACCGACAAAAAATCAACGGCAGCCTGAAAATCCTCTGTGTTAATATCCGGTGAGGCTGTATATCTTGGCTGTCCGCCGCTTTCACCCGTAAAGGATGGATCAAAAGCAATTGTTAAAAAGCCCATTTCAGCCATTGTCTGTGCATACAGACCCGAACACTGCTCCTTAACAGCACCGAAAGGACCGCACACTGCTATAGCAGGCAGCTTTCCCGCATAATTTTTCGGCTCATATAAATCAGCAGCAAGTGTGATACCATATCTGTTATGAAAAATTACCTTTCTGTGGTTAACCTTATCACTTTTCGCAAAGGTCTTATCCCAGTCCTGTACTAACTCCAATTCTTTTTTCATCATTCCCCTAACCCTTTCTTATAAATTGTTATATTCTTCATCGTTCACAGGCTCACACCATTCATTAGAAGTGTTTGAACCCGGCACTTCAATTGCTATGTGACTGAACCAGCAATCACGCACAGCACCATGCCAGTGCTTAACATTCGGCGGAATAACCACAACATCCCCTTCTTTTAACGAACGTGCCTCTTTTCCGTATTCCTGATACCAGCCCTTACCCTCAACGCAAACTAAGATCTGACCTCCGCCTTTTTCAGACTTATGAATGTGCCAGTTATTTCTGCATCCCGGCTCAAAGGTAACATTTGCAAGAAACAGATTATCCTCAGCAGGATTTGTAAGCGGTTTTAAATATGAATTACCGATAAAATACTGTGAAAAAGCGGTATTCGGCTCACCTATTCCAAACATTCCGCCATGCTTTTCACTGCATTCATCTTCACCGTAAACCTCCTTTGCCATATTGAATACTGCCCACGCATTGGGCCAACCTGCATAAAAAGCAGCATGTGTTATGATTTCAGCCATTTCTTCTTTTGTAATTCCATTATTTTTTGCTGAAATCAAATGATATTTCAACGAGCTGTCAACCATCCCCTTGCCCATAAAAACACATATGGTAACAAGAGATCTGTCCCTTAAAGATAATTTATCCTCTCTTGACCACACCTCACCGAACAGCACGTCGTCATTAAGCTGTGCAAACTTCGGTGCAAATTCACCTAAGGCATCTCTGCCTGCAGTCTGTTTAACCATAGTTCTTCATCCTTTCGTTATTTACTTATTCTAAGCACAACAGCATTTACATTTGTTTTTTTCACAAATAACTGCCGCTGCATTTTCGTCGTTTATAATAATTTCACCTGCACAAGGCAATTCTATATGACCGCAGTAAGGATTTTTAATACTGATTACAGGGGTGACAATTGTTGCCTGAACATCTGATTTTTCAAAGCACAAATCAGCATCAATCATTTCACAGTTTATAAGCCTTAGATTTTTGCAATAGCAAAGAGGCTGCGTACCGATTATTTTACAGTTTTCAAATGTTACATTTTCACAATACCAAGCAAGATATTCACCCTTTATAACACTGTCCCTTACAACAACATCCTTTGCATGCCAGAACGCATCTTTCGTATCAAAAGTACAATTTTCAAAAATAGCTTTTTGAACATACTGAAATGAATATTTACCGCTGAAATCAACATTATTAAACATAACATTTTCTGCTTTGAAAAGAAAATACTCACTTTTTGCGGTACAGTCATTCATAACAATATTTCTTGCAAACCAGCCAAACTCAGATGATATAATATCACAGTCAACCAGCTTTATATTTTCACATTCTCTGAGTGCCTTAATTCCGTGAAGCTTGGTATTTTCAATTTCAATATTATCCGAATACCAAAGTGCCGCACGGCAAAGTGCTGTCATTTCGCTGTTTTCAATTTTCACTGTACTGTCATGCCAGAAAGGATAACGCAGATTAAAAAAACAGCTTTCAGCCGTTATGTTTTTACATTCCTTAAATGCACTTTCGCCGTCAGCAGGACCGTCAAATGAACATTTGCTGACTGTCAAATCCCTGCTGCCATACAGTGCTCTTTCATCATCAAAGATTTTATTTTCAATAAATTCCATATCAGTCCCCACTCTCTTTTTCAATTTTGTAAACCAGATAATCAAGGCAGTCTATGCATTTCTGGTGCCTGTGCAGATTATCAAGAAGATTGCCGCGGTGATCAGCAAGCTTTTTCATACAAAGCTTTAATTCACCTTTTTTAAACTTTTCCATAAGCTCGTCAACGTCCTTTTTACTACAGCCTGCATCCATAAGATTTTGCCTGACTGCTCTTTCATCATTCAAATAATCACTCATATAATCACTGCTTTCCTCAATATCATTATAGTTGGCAGATTTCCAAATTACAAATACTTATACCGAATACAACATTATGCTTGACAGGCATAACAAAATTTGCTATGCTCAAATCGGTGATTTTATGGAAATCAGAGTACTTGAATATTTTTTGGCAGTGGCAAGAGAGCAGAGCTTTTCAAAAGCAGCCGACTCACTTCATTTAACACAGCCCACACTGTCAAGACAACTTAAAGACCTTGAGGAAGAGCTTGGTAAACAGCTCTTTATCCGAAGCAGCAAAAAATTATCATTGACTGATGACGGTATGATTTTGAGAAAACGTGCAGAAGAAATACTTGATTTAGTGCGAAAAACAGAAAATGAAATCAATAACAACAACGAACAGATTTCAGGCGACATATATGTCGGTGCCGGCGAAACAGATGCTGTGCGTATTCTTGCGAAATGCTTTAAAAATCTTATTGCCGGTCATCCTAATCTTCATCTGCATATAGAAAGCGGCGATGGTATAGATGTACTTTATAAGCTTGACAAGGGGCTTGTTGATCTTGCCCTTATTCTCGGCAGTATTGATACATCAAAATACAATTATATAAATCTGCCTGTATATGACACCTGGGGTGTACTTATGCGCAGTGACAGCGAGCTTGCTGAAAAAGAATTTATCACTGTTGATGACCTTGCTGACAAGCCCCTAATCATTTCACGACAGGCACTTAATAAAAAAGAAATAAACAAATGGTTTAACGACAAAACAGACAAGTTGAATATAGTTGCAACATACAATTTAGCATATAATGCATCATTAATGGCTGAGGAAAACCTCGGTTATGTTCTGACGCTTGATAAGCTTATTAATACAGCAGACAGCAATCTTAAATTTATCCCTCTTTATCCTGACACAACAATTGACATTAAATTGGTCTGGAAAAAATATCAGATACATTCAAAAGCTGTTGACAGGTTTATCAGGGAGATTGAAAAGATAAAATAATTATTATATAATATAAAAAAAGAAAGAAATGAGGATACAGATATGGCTGCACAAATCATTGCCATAGTAATTTTTGTGATTATGTTTGCACTGATTATTATGGACAAAATTCCGCGTCAATGGGTTACACTTGGATGCGGACTGGCAACAATTGTAATTGTATTCGGAATTTGTATGAAAAGTCCCGATGCAATTATGGAAACACTCAATATAAAAAGCATTTTCAGCACGGATTTCTGGCTGGTGCATGGTCAGGCTGAGGAAAGCTCAGCAGGAATTAACTGGGCAACAATAATTTTTATCGCCGGTATGATGGTAATGGTTGAAGGCATGGCTAAGGCCGGCTTTTTCCGCTGGCTTTGTCTTACGATTGCCAAGGCTGTAAAATACAAGGTTATGCCCATACTCGTTACATTTATGATAATGAGTGCATTCCTTGCAATGTTCATCGACAGCATAACGGTTATACTGTTCTTGGCTGCCGTTACGGTTGAGCTTTCACAGCTTTTGAAATTTAACCCTGTGCCGATGGTACTGGCAGAAATTTTCTGTGCGAATCTCGGTGGCTCGGCAACAATGTGCGGTGACCCTCCGAATATCATAATAGGAACAGCACTGGGCTACAGCTTTGCAGACTTCTTAACAAACACAGGCATTATAGCCGTTCTTGCACTTGCTGTTATTGTGGCATTTTTCTATTTTTCATTCAAAAAGGAGCTTACAGCAAACAGCAGTAATTCCGTTGACCCTTCAACGTATCCTGACCCGAGTGACGCAATTGAAAACAAAAAGGATTTTATTGTCAGCACTGTTATATTTGTTATAGCAGTCATTCTTCTTGTAACCCATGCTCAGACAGGACTTACAGTTGCATTTATCGGTGTGGCAATTGCAGTCATAACTCTGATTACTTCATACAAAAATATCGGATACATTTTAAAAAGGGTTGATTATAAAACACTGCTGTTTTTCATCGGACTGTTTATTGTAGTAGGCGGTCTGGAGCAGACAGGCGTACTTGAAATGATTGCCGAGTTTATCGGAAAAATCTGCGGAGGAAATATTCTTATTATGGTATTCGTTATCCTCTGGATTTCTGCCGTTGCCAGTGCAATTGTTGACAATATTCCCTTTGCAGCTACAATGGTGCCTGTTATCAAAACTCTCGCTGCAACATCCGGTGCAGATTTAGGTGTGCTTGCCTGGGGTCTTGCAATCGGAACAGATATCGGCGGCAGTGCAACGCCAATCGGTGCATCGGCTAATGTTGTGGGAACATCAGTTGCGGCAAAGGCAGGTCATCCGGTAAGTTGGGGAAAATACTGCAAAACCGCAGTTCCTGCAACAATTATTGTTATATTAATAGCCATGGTCGTTATTAAATTCAGATACTTTTAAGGAGGGCATACCATGAATAAGCAAATGATTATTTCAATAGGCAGAGAATATGGAGCAAATGGTCACTATATTGCCGATAAGCTGGCTGAAAAATACAGCCTCCCTGTTTATGACAGTCATATGATTGAATACATTGCCAAAGAGAAAGAGCTCGACCTTAATGATCTGAAAAAATATGACGAAAAAATGAAAAACAGATTGTTCTCACGAACCGTTGACGGTCACAGCAGCTCACCTGAGGATGCCATTGCCAATATGCAGTTTGACTTTTTAAGAGAAAAGGCAGCGTCGGGTGAAAGCTTTGTTGTAGTAGGTCGCTGTGCAAATTCCGTTTTAAGAGATAATCCTAATCTTATCAGTATATTTGTTACCGGTGATATGGAGGCAAAGGCAAAAAGAATATCATCCCTGTTTGGCGTAACACGCAAAGAAGCTGAGGCAATGATTGTGAAAAACAATAAAAAAAGAAAGCAGTACCATAATCATTATTCCAAGGAAAAATGGGGCGACTCACGATATTATGAATTAACAATTAACACTTCAAAAATCGGCATAGAAAAGGCTTTTGAAATTGTTGACGCGTATATTCAAAGCAGAATGATATAACAGAATTAACGCTAAAACGGCAGTACTTCACTGCCGTTTATTTTTTTACAATAGCCTATTGACTTTAGTATGATTTCATACTATAATGCCCTTATTAAGTACGATTTCATACTATTGGAGGTATCTTATGAAAATCTATGCATCGAAAGAAATGAAACGCTTTAATCATCTGATTAGTGAAACAGAAGCTTTATATCATGAAATATCATTAAAATTAGGCTTGTCCGACAGTGCACTGTCTATTCTTTACACCATATGCAACAATGGTGAAAGCTGCCCTCTGAATGAAATATGCCATATCTCAGGCATAAGCAAACAGACAATAAACTCATCACTGCGAAAGCTTGAGGCTGATGATATCGTATATCTTGAACAAATCGGCGGCAAAAGCAAAAATGTCTGTCTGACAGAAAAAGGAAAAAGCTTAGCCGAAAACACCGCAGTTAAATTAATCTCTGCGGAAAATGAGATTTTATCATCATGGTCGGAAACGGATGTTGAAAAATATCTTGAGCTCACCGAGCTTTATTTAATTGGGCTTAAGAAAAAATCAGAAGAATTTTAATGGAGGGAAAATGAGAATTCAAATATCAGACAGCTTTAATTTTAAAAAGCTGATACGCTTTACAATGCCATCAATTATTATGCTTATATTCACATCGATTTATGGTGTTGTTGATGGATTTTTTGTATCAAACTACGCAGGCAAAACACCATTTACAGCAATAAATTTCATTATGCCTTATCTTATAATACTCGGCTCCTGTGGATTTATGTTCGGCACAGGAGGCGGAGCACTGATATCAAAAACAATGGGCGAGGGAAGCAGAGAAAAAGCAAAAAAATTATTTTCCCTGATAGTCTACTGTTCAATTGCCTGCGGAATTCTGCTGGCTGTTCTCGGCCTTATTTTCATAAAGCCCATTGCTTCAATGCTTGGTGCTGAGGGTCAATTATTAACAGACAGCGTCACCTATGCACGCATTATTTTAATTGCTATTCCTGCATACATTCTTCAATTTGAGTTTCAATGTCTTTTTGTCACAGCAGGTAAGCCGACACTCGGACTCTATGTAACAATTGCGGCAGGACTGACCAATATGGTGCTTGACGCCTTATTTGTTGCAGTATTCAAATGGGGGCTGGAGGGTGCAGCGGCGGCAACAGCAATCAGCCAATTGGTTGGCGGTCTTATTCCGGTGATATATTTTGCTTTCCCAAACAGCAGTCTTCTAAGACTCGGGAAAACAAAATTTGATATACGGGCGCTAATTAAAACCTGTACTAATGGTGCATCTGAGCTTATGAGTAATATCTCAACGTCACTTGTCAGTATGCTTTATAATGCACAGCTTCTTAAATATGCAGGAGAGGATGGTGTTGCTGCATACGGTGTACTGATGTATGTCAGCCTCGTATTCCAGGCAGTTTATATTGGCTATTCAGTCGGAGCAGCACCTATCATAGGTTACAATTACGGTGCACAAAATCACAAGGAGATGAAAAGCCTGCTCAGAAAAAGCCTTATTCTGACAGGATGCTTTGCTGTCATTATGTTTGCCGCCGCCTTTGCACTGTCCAAACCGCTGTCAAATGTTTTTGTCGGTTATGATGAAGGGCTGTTGAATATGACTGTCCATGCGTTTTCAATATTCTCTTTTTCATTTCTGTTTTCCGGCTTTGCTATTTTCGGCTCATCCTTTTTCACAGCGCTTAACAATGGTCTTATTTCTGCATTGATTTCATTTATGAGAACATTGGTATTTCAGGTTGCAGCAGTTCTTATTTTTCCGCTGATATGGCAGCTTGATGGTATATGGATGTCAATAGTTGCTGCTGACTTTCTATCAATAATCGTAACAATCATATTCCTCAAAACGAACAAGAAGAAATATCATTACTGATATTTCTTCTCAGTCTGCCGATAAAGTGGACTGAACCACGCACTGAGATGAATGAACAGAAAAATTTACTGCTTCATATGATTGTAAGACAGAGGCTTGCTTCTGCCGCCAAAACAATTTAAAAGCCTTGCAATTTTAACAAATTGCAAGGCTTTTGTGCATTTTCTGCCTTTTGCTCGGAAACAGTACCATCGTACAGTAATCCTCGCAAAATGCAAAATTCAGTTCCATTTCTCAACATCTGCCAGCGTGTAGAATTTGTTATCTGACTTTTTCTACACGCTGAGGGGAGGGCTTAAAAGCCCTCTCCTTAAAAAATGCTAATTAAAAATTGAATTAATTAAATTTTGATAAATTTCTGTTGGATTTTGCTGGAATTTATCTCTAATCAGCTCTGCTTGTGCCATTGTAGGAACATTCAGTGACAGCACCATAAAGTCCTTGTCAATGTCACTTACATGCATTGTTATTTTAAAATATCCGTTTTCAGGGATTATTTCAACCTTGTTTTCCTTTTTGTTGATTTCACGCTCGGCAAGTTTTCTTACCATTTCAATACTTTTTTCTCTTATTGTTATAGGCAGATCTTTTTCAACGATATCAACAGCAAATTTGCAGTCCTTGCTTATTTCTAGATAGCCATTTTTATTTTCTTTGAAATGACCCTTTTTAATCATTTTTGAAATAGCGTTTGATACTTCAAAATAATTTGCTATTTTTCCATCGACAATTGCATCTATTATATTCTGTGCTGTTATTTTTTTCTCACAGTTGGCAAGAATATAACAGACTAATATAGATATTGCGGAACTTGAGCGTAATCCACCGTCCTCAATGCCTGCTGTAAAAGCATCAAAATCCAAAACAGGGTTATATTCCTTGTCCATTATCTCACCATCCCTTTGATTATTATACTGATTTTTGACAAATAATATAATAGCACATATTTGTTAATCTTGCAATCAATTCTTATTTGTGCTATAAATATATTAGAAATTTTTTCTAAAGGAGAATATCAAAATGACAGAAATTACAAAAGACACAATTATCGGCGATATTTTAGACATTTGCCCTGATGCGGTACCTTTGTTTTTAGAAATCGGTATGCACTGCCTTGGCTGTCCTGCATCAAGAGGTGAAACTGTAGAGCAGGCTTGTATGGTTCACGGCACAGATGCTGACGAGCTTGTTAAAAAGCTTAACGCTTTTGTGACTGAAAAATAATGCAGTCTTTATCAAAAAGATTATCTGCTGTTGCAGGGCTTGTCAAAAAAGGTTCTGTGATTGCAGACATTGGCACTGACCACGGCTATATTCCTGTTTATCTTTATAAATCGGGAATAATTAATGGTGCGGTAGCGGCAGATGTTAACGAAAAACCTTTAGCCTCCTGTGAAACTCTTGTTATGCAGGAGGAGCTTTCTGCTGTAATAAAAACGAGATTATCTAACGGACTTGATCGTGTTTTGAGTGATGAGTATGATACCGTTATTATTGCAGGAATGGGTGGTGAGCTGATTGCAGACATTCTTTCAAGGGCAGACGTTAAGGATAAGCATATTATATTAAACCCTATGACGCATCCCGAGATAGCCCGTAAATATTTGTATGATAATGGTTTTGATATTGTTAATGATTTAATTGTTAAGGACGGCAAACACTATTATTCTGTATTTGATGCAATGTATACAGGTGAGATTTTGCCAAAAACAAGAACGGATTATTACCTTGGTAATATTAAGGATTTTTCAAATAAGGAATATTTTGAGCATCTTTTAAACTATCTTAATAATAAGCTTAAATCAGGTGAAGACTTAAAGGCTGTTATCAAAGCTGTGGAGGAAAAACTATGACAACTGTTAAAAATATTTTTGATTACATAAATTCCGTTGCTCCGTTTGATTTGCAGGAGGAGTGGGATAATGCAGGATTTTTAACAGGGGATTTTCGCAAAGAGGTTAAAACTGTGGTTATGGCTCTTGACCCTACTAAAGGGGCTTGTGAATTTGCCGCCGGTGTTCATGCTGATTTGCTTTTAACACATCATCCTGTGCTTTTTAAGGGTGCTAAAGAAATAATCAAAGGCTCTGCACTTTATACTCTTATAAATAATGACATTGCCCATATTGCTGCCCATACAAATTTTGACATTGCTGACTGCGGTATCAATTTTAATCTTGCAAAGCTTTTAGAGCTTGAAAATGTTTCAAAAATCGACGGCAGCTTTATTGTAACAGGTGATTTGCCCCAGGCAATGAGTATTGATGATTTGACGCAATATGTCAGTGATGCACTTGATTGTCAGGGCATAAGATATACAGATACCGACAGGCTGATTAAAACAGTTGCTGTCGGCGGCGGTGCCTGTGAGGAATATATTGAGGTTGCTGAGCCCTGCTCGGATTGCTTTATTACAGGTGACATGAAATATCATCAGATGCTTGATGCAAAGGAACGTGGCTATGCACTTATATCTGCAGGTCATTTTGAAACAGAAAATAAACCATTTTTAATGCTTAAGGATATGCTTGAAAAGCTTTTCACAGATGTTGAATTTATTACAGCACCTGTGAATAATCCTATACAATCTATATAAATTAAGGGAAAAATTATGGCACTTGACGGAATTTTTTTATACCATTTAAAAAATGAAATAGCTGATTTTGCAGTTGACAGCAGGGTTGATAAAATCTATCAGCCCTCAAAGGATGAGCTTGTTATCAACCTTCGCTCACGTGAGGGCAGTAAGAGGCTTCTTTTATCCTGCAATGCCGATAGTGCCAGAATTCATTTTACGGACTATCCGCCTGAAAACCCGCCGAAACCGCCTATGTTTTGTTTGCTTTTGAGGAAAAGGCTTACAGGTGCCTGGATAACCGATATTATTCAGGAAGATTTGGAACGTGTTGTAAAAATAAATTTTTCAGGTACAGATGAGCTTGGTGACAAACGCTCGTATTCACTTATTGTTGAAATTATGGGCAGATATTCAAATATTATCTTCGTTGACGAAAATGGCAAAATCATTGACTCTCTTAAAAGAATTGACGAGAATAAATCACAGGTGCGTGAGGTTTTGCCGGGTGTTACATATGTCGCACCGCCACAGCAGGATAAAATGAATATCTTCACCGATGACATAGATGTTGTTAAAAACAAAATTAAATCATCAAATAAGACGCTGTATAAGGCTGTTATGGAAACTGTAAAGGGTGTATCTCCTGTTATCTGCCGTGAGATTGAAAACGGCTTGACTCTTGATGAGTTTAAGTCTTGTGCCCAAAAGCCTGTGCCCACTGTTGTTATTGTTGATACCCCAAAGGATTTTGCCTTTATGAATATTCGGCAGTATGACAGTTTGGCTGAGATTAAGCACTATGACACCTTCTCTCAGCTACTTGACTATTTCTATTATGAACGTGTTCGTTTGATGAGAATTAAGGCACGCAGTGCAGACTTGTTTAAAAAGCTCACAACATTGCAGGAGCGTGCGGTGAGAAAGGCTGCGAACAGAGAGCAGGAGCTTGAAAGCTGTAAGGATAAGGATACCTTTAAGCTTTTCGGTGATTTGATTAACTCAAATCAATACAGGCTTGAAAAGGGTCAGGCTTATTATGATTTGGAGAACTATTATGATAATAACAGTGTGATCAGAATTCCTGCCGATATTTTCTTAACTCCCGCACAGAATGCACAAAAGTATTATAAGGAATATCGCAAAAAACAGGTGGCAGAGGCTAAGCTGGTTGATTTTATAAATCAGGCAAAGGCTGAGGCTGAATATTTTGAAACGGTTATTGACGCACTTTCACGTGCAGAAACCGACAGTGAAATCAGTGAAATCAAAGCAGAGCTTTCATCACAGGGCTATCTGAAAAAAACTGCTGATAAAAAGAAAAATCCAAAGGCGCTTAAGCCTATGCGGTTTAAAACACATGACGGTTTTGTTGTTTGGGTAGGCAGGAATAACCTTATGAATGACCGGCTAACCATGAAAACGGCTAAAAATTATGACACCTGGTTTCATGTTCAGGACAGTGCAGGCAGTCATGTTATCTGCGAAACCTCGGGTGCAGAAATTACAGATGAAGCCATTCATGATTGTGCAGTGCTGGCGGCTTATTACAGCAAGGCGAGAGCAAGCTCAAATGTTGCGGTTGATTATACACTGATAAAGAATGTTAAAAAGCCAAACGGTGCTAAGCCCGGTTTTGTGGTTTATGACCCTTATAAAACAGAATTTGTTACCCCGACTATGGAAGAAGCGGAGGGATTAAGCGATGAATAATGCTGCAATTATTTTAGGTGCAGGTGCAGGCACACGAATGAAGGCAGACAAGAGCAAGCTGCTTCTTGAAATAAACGGAAAAACAGTTTTAGAGCGAACTGTTGAAACCTTTTCTAAAATTAAAGAAATCAACGAAATTATTGTTGTTTGCCGTGAAAGTGATCTTGACAGCTTTGAAAATGTGCTTTTGCCGTATAATGTTTCATATTGCTTTGGCGGCGAAACACGACAGCAGAGCGTTATGAATGCCGTTGAAACGATTGATGAATGCGATTATCTGTTAATACACGACGGCGCAAGACCTCTGATTACCGAAAAAGAGATAACGGACACGCTGACAAGTGCAATTCAGAATGGCGCTGCGGCTGTTGGCGTTATGGTGAAGGATACCATCAAGGTTATTGACAGCAATTATCAGATTGTTTCAACTCCTGACAGATCAAGCCTTGTATCAATCAGAACACCACAGATTTTTGAATTTAAAATGTATGTTGATGCGGTTGAAAAAGCAAAGGCAGATGGCAAGGATTTTACTGATGATTGTCAGTTGATTGAGTATTTCGGAAAGCCTGTATTCACCGTTATTGGTGATTACGGCAATATCAAAATTACTACACCTGAGGATTTGCCTATGGCAGAGGGTGTGCTGAAAATGAGAGGTGAGCGGTAATGAGAATAGGTCACGGCTACGATGTTCATAAGTTGGTTGAGGGCAGAAAATGTATTATCGGCGGTGTTGATATTCCAAGTCCTGTCGGTCTTCTTGGTCACAGCGATGCGGATGTACTCCTTCACGCAATCAGTGATGCGATTCTCGGTGCTGCCGCTATGGGCGATATCGGTCACCTTTTTCCTGATACGGATGATAAGTGGAAGGGTGCTGATAGCCTTGAACTACTCAAAGAGGTTGTCAGACAGGTTAATGCAAAAGGCTATAGCATTATAAATATTGATTCTACCATCCTTGCGCAGACTCCGAAAATGGCACCGCATATTTATGATATGAGGTGCAATATTGCAAAGGCTTGCAGTGTGGATGTTGACTGCGTTTCCGTTAAAGCAACCACCGAAGAGGGATTAGGTTTCACAGGTGCAAAAGAGGGTATTGCCGCCCATGCGGTCTGTCTGATTGAATGATAGGGAATATATAGGATATGCACTTTGTTAAAGCAAAAGGGATTTTATCGCCTAAAAACGGAATGAATTTGTACCGCGGATGTTCTCACGGCTGCATATACTGTGACTCCAGAAGCAAGTGCTATAATATGCGGCATGATTTTGAAGATATTGAGATTAAGGAAAATGCCGTTGAATTGCTTGAAAATGCACTTAAGCATAAACGTAAAAAGTGTATGATAGGCACAGGCTCTATGACAGATCCCTATATTCCGCTTGAAATGGAATTGCAGAATGTCAGAAAAGCCTTATCGTTGATTTACGAAAATAGCTTTGGTTTTACAGTTATTACAAAATCAAACCGTATTCTGCGGGACATTGATTTGCTGCAGAAAATCAATGAAAAAACAAAATGCGTTGTACAGATGACTCTGACGACTGCTGACGAGGCTTTGTGCAGAAAAATCGAACCCTGTGTTTCTGCAACAAAAGAACGATTTGAAGTTCTTAAACAAATGCGTGATGCCGGGATACCTGCTGTTGTGTGGCTTTCGCCGATTTTACCCTTTATAAATGATACATGGGAGAATATTTCTTCGATTCTTGATATGTGCATTGAAGCAAAGGTTTATGGTATTATATGCTTTGGTATGGGTGTTACACTTCGTGACGGAAACAGGGAGTATTTTTATAGTCAACTTGATAAATATTTCCCCGGTTTAAAAGGGGAATATATCAAAGTATATGGTAATCAGTATGCCGTCAGCAGTCCTGATAATAAAAGACTGATGAAGCTGTTTAATGAAAAGTGTGATGAGCATGGTATCGTTCATAATAATGATTTGATATTTGAATATTTGCAAACCTTTGAAGAAAAGCAAGCGGCAAAGCAGATGAGTCTGTGGGATTTATAATTACATTTAATTCATATTATAGCCTGTTTATACTATACATTAGTATAAGCAGGCTATATTTTTTGAATATTCTGTTAATACTCTTGACAAATGGAAAAATATTGCTAAAATAGTAATTGTTAGCACTCGATGCGTCTGAGTGCTAACAATTGAAAACACAAAATATTTTTAGAGGTGATATTATGAATATTAAACCATTGGCAGATAAGGTTTTGCTTAAATCCTTTGAGGCTGAGGAAACAACAAAAAGCGGACTTATCCTTGCAGCATCTGCACAGGAAAAGCCTGAAATGAGCGAGGTTGTCGCAGTTGGTCCGGGTACCGATGAAAACCCAATGACCGTTAAAGCAGGCGATAAGGTTATTACAAGCAAATACTCAGGCACTGAGGTTAAGGTTGACGGTGTGGAATACACTATTATTTCTGTAAGTGACATTCTTGCAGTTGTTGAATAATTTGAAAGGAAGATTTGAATTATGGCTAAGGATATAATTTATGGCGAGGAAGCTCGCAAGGCTCTGCAGGCAGGTATTGACAAACTTGCAAATACTGTAAAAATCACACTTGGTCCAAAGGGACGCAATGTAGTACTTGACAAAAAATACGGTTCACCGCTTATCACAAATGATGGTGTAACAATTGCCAAGGAAATTGAGCTTGAAAATCCATTTGAAAATATGGGTGCTCAGCTTGTTAAAGAGGTTTCATCAAAAACAAATGACGATGCAGGCGACGGCACAACAACTGCAACACTTCTTGCTCAGGCTCTTGTTCGTGAGGGTATGAAGAATGTTGCTGCAGGTGCTAACCCAATGGCTGTTAAAAACGGTATCAAGGCTGCTGTTGATGCAACTGTCGAGGCAGTTAAGGCTAATTCACAGCAGGTTAAGGGCTCAGAAGATATTTCCCGTGTAGCTACTGTTTCTGCTGCTGATGAATATGTAGGCTCACTTATCGCAGATGCTATGGATAAGGTTTCTGCTGATGGTGTTATCACTATTGAAGAGTCAAAAACTGCTGATACTGTCTGCGAGGTTGTTGAGGGTATGCAGTTTGACCGTGGCTATATCTCACCTTATATGGTGACAGATACCGATAAAATGGAAGCTGTTATTGATGACGCAATGCTTCTTATTACAGACAAAAAGATTTCAACAGTTCAGGATATTCTTCCTCTTCTTGAGGCTGTTCTCAAGTCAGGTCAGAAGCTTGTGATTGTTGCTGAGGATGTTGAGGGCGAGGCGCTCCAGACAATCCTTCTTAACAAGCTGCGTGGCACATTCACCTGTGTTTGTGTTAAGGCTCCCGGATTTGGTGACAGAAGAAAGGATATGCTTCAGGATATTGCTGTTCTTACAGGCGGTCAGGTTATTACAAGTGACCTTGGTTTAGAGCTTAAGGATGCCACAATGGCAATGCTCGGTAAGGCTCGTCAGGTTAAGGTTACCAAGGAAAACACAATCATCGTTGATGGTGCAGGCGATGCTGCTGAAATCAAGAACAGAGTTGGTCAGATTAAGACTGCTATTGATAACAGTACATCAGACTTTGACAGAGAAAAGCTTCAGGAGCGTCTTGCTAAGCTTGCAGGCGGTGTTGCAGTTATCAAGGTTGGTGCTGCTACCGAAACAGAAATGAAAGAGAAGAAGCTCAGAATAGAGGATGCTCTTGCTGCAACAAAGGCTGCAGTGGAAGAGGGCATCGTTGCAGGCGGCGGTGTTGCTCTTATCAATGCTATTCCTGCTGTAGAGGCTCTGCTTGATACTGACGATGCAGATTTCAAAACAGGTGTTGCAATTGTTGTTAAGGCACTTGAAGAGCCTGTCAGACAGATTGCACTTAATGCAGGTGCAGAGGGCTCTGTTATCGTTGATAAAATTAAGACCTCAAATAAAACAGGCTATGGTCTGAATTTTGCAACAGGTGCGTATTGCGATATGATAGAGGAGGGTATTGTTGACCCTGCTAAGGTAACTCGTTCAGCACTCCAGAATGCAGCATCGGTTGCGGCAATGGTGCTTACTACTGAAAGTCTTGTTACAGATATTAAGGACCCGCAGGCAGATGCAGCACAGGCAGCAGCTATGGCAGCAGCACAGGGCGGCGGAATGTATTAATAAATACATCAATATGATAAAAACACTTCCCACTTGGGAAGTGTTTTTTTGTTGCTGTTTAGAATTTTACATCCTTTGAAAGCTTGCCGTGGTAAACCGCATTTCCGATATTAACAGGTGAAAGATAAACCTTGAGCTGCTTTCCTATTGCATTGAGTTTGCAGTAGTCAAATTTAATATCGCTTAAGCTGTAAATTTTTATGCTTTCCGCAAGCTCTCGAATTCTCATGGCTTTATCGGATGAAATCGTGATTTCCTTTGTTTCGTTTGGCAGAATATCAAAGAAATTATCACTGAACGGATTCGAGGATCTGTTGCTTTCGGCTTTTACAAGTCTTGCAAAGCTATCGGTTTTAATCGTTAATCTTAACTGCTTATCTTCAATCGTAATTCTTGTTTTAAGCTTTGCCTTCGGAAGACAAAGATTTTTTTCGTTGTCAAGCAGAACAACCTTCTGATTAATCTGCACGCCATTCTGATAAAGCCTTGCACAGATTCCTGTTTTTCTGTAATCGTACACTCTCTTGATTTCATTGACATCAAGTTCAAACATCAGCCTGTTTTCAAGTGCATTAATCTCAACGGCTGTTCTGTGCTGTTCAAGAGTTCCCTTTTCAAAGTCAAATATTATATATTCAGCTTCAACTGATTGTTCACTGTTAAGGTCATTAAGCACAAATACTTTGATGTGTTCCTCTGTATCTTCAACAGAAACGGATAGGGGAGCGTTAAAGTGCTTTGCACCATACTGCAGTGCTTTGTAGTTGCCATAGTAGTCAATGCTTGACCATGAGCATACGCCCCAGCAGTCATTCAATTGCCAGTACATAGAGCCGTTGCATCTGCCTTTATTTCTTCTCCAATGCTCGGTTGCATCTGCGATGCATTCATTTTGTGTTACCTGTGAAAGGTAGATGTAATCCTCAAATCTTTTTGGAAGATTAAAACGTGATGCAATGTAGTAAACCATTTTGTCGTTGCCGCTTGCACATTTTTGATGCGCTTTAAATACATCGCTGTCAAGATTGTAGTCTTCCGGTTGTGCGTATCTTTCGATTGCCTTGATATCAGGCAGACTTTCAAAACCGAATTCACTGCAGAAGCGAGTCATACGCTTGCGGTAATAATCCATTGGCTTAAGTCCGTGCCATACTCCCCAGAGGTGCGTATCGCCGACATTATCCGAGCTTACACCCTTGTTGTGTGAAATTCCGATTGGAGAGCCCTGTGTATATGGAGTTTGTTTATCATATTTTCTTATTTCCGGCTCAAGAATGTGATAGAAGAATTTTTCTGTCCAGTCAACATATTTGGTCATATGTACCCAGGACATATGCATATCTTCAATTTCATTATTTCCGCACCATATAGCCAATGACGGATGATGACAAAGTCTTTTTACGTTGTATTCAACCTCTTCCTTGACATTGTCCAAGAACTCGTTGTTAAAGAAAGGATAAGCCTGACAGGCAAACTGAAAATCCTGCCAGATGAGAATACCTCTTTTATCGCAGGCTTCATAAAAGCTGTCGCTTTCATAGTATCCGCCGCCCCATATACGCAGCATATTTATGTTTGAAAACTGTACGGCATCCAGCAGATAGTTAAGTTCCCTGGCCCTGAATCGTGTTATAAAGCTGTCGGGAGGTATGTAGTTTGCACCCTTAATAAAGAGCGGTACGCCGTTTAATCTGAATTGGAAATTCTGTCCGTATTCATCACGTTCACGGTTAAGCTCGATTGTTCTTAAACCGATTTTCTTTTCTTCCCAGCAGATTTCTTTGCCGTTATTGAAAATGACTGCTTTTACTGTATACAACGGTTGTTCATCACTGCCTGAAAGCTCCTTGGTCCACCACAGCTTAGGATTTTCAATTACAAAATCGTGACTGCGTCCCCAGTGATGAAAAACCTCACCGTCAGGTGTTTCGACTGTAAGGAAGCATTCAGCATCATCATTATATAATGTCAAATCTGCATTAACACGGATTGTAATATTGTCACTGTGATTTTGTGTGACGGAAAGATAGTTGATTCTGCCGTCCTCAACAAATTCAAGCTCAATATCCCTTGTAATACCGCTGCAAGGCAAAACGGGACCCCAGTCCCATCCGAAATGACATTGAGGCTTTCTGATGTGCACAATTCCATTTTGACCATTTGAATTAATCGGAGCGGGAATTTGCTCATATTTTTTGCTTACATAGTTTACAGGTGAATGAAAAATGATACGAAGCTCATTTTCACCGATTTCAACAAAATCCTTAATTGAGTAGCTGTATGACTTAAAACAATTGTTGCCTTTAAAAAGCAGCTTGTCGTTAATTAATACATCACATATGGTATCAAGCATTTTACAGTTCAAAAGAATATCGTTGTAATTCAAGGCTTTTTCTTTTATGATAAAAGTCTTTTTATATTCCCAGTCTTTTTCACCAACCCAAGTAACCTTAGCTTCATTTAAACCGATGAACGGGTCGGGAATTTTACCGTTTGACATCAAATCCAAAAAGTTGCAGCCGGGCACGATCGCATCATACCAATATTGTGTGCCTACCTCTTTAAAATACCATTTTCCGTTTAATGATTTTTTCATAGCAAATCTCCTGAGTAGTTTGTCATAGTTTATCTTCATTATAAGTTATATTTTGTATCTTTTCAATAGTTTTTATAATCTTTAAGTTAAGGGGAATTCTAAAACGGATTAGGATTTTATATTGACAAATTCCTATTAAAATGATATGATATTGAACGAAATTAAAGATTAAGGAGTTTTTATTATGACGAAATATATTCTGAAAATTGAAGGTATGATGTGCGGTCACTGTGAGGCTCATATGAATGATGTGCTCAGAAATAATTTTTCTGTCAAAAAGGTTGAATCCTCTCATACAAAAAAGCAGTGCGTTATTGTTGCTGATGCACTTGATGAAGAAAAGTTGAAATCTGTTGTTGCCGAAACAGGCTATGAGCTTAAGTCAATAACGAAAGAGCCATATGAGAAAAAGGGATTTTTTTCAAAGTTAAAAAAATAAAAAAATGTTGACAAATGGTTTTTCCTGTAATATAATTGTTGCATAAATAAAACACGTTGATGGGAACAAGTTTCATTTATGTAGTTGTTTAAGAGAGCCGACGGTTGGTGTGAGTCGGTACAATGTTAAATGAGGTATCCTCCTTGAGTGGCTGTGCTGAAAGGCAGTAGGTGCAGACGGTCGCCGCCGTTATACGGATAGTGTATGATAGTACATTAAAGTGCGTTTTTAACGAAAAAGAGTGGTACCACGGTATTTATATCGCCTCTTTGCCTATGGGCAGAGAGGCTTTTATTTTTATTTAGAAAGAGGGATTCGTGTGAAAATCGCACGAATGAGATTACATTGCCCTCAAAATTTGCTGATGCATAATTTTGAGATGGCTGTAATCACCATTAACACCTTATCAGGCTACATAAGATGTTAATGATTTTCAATAAATATATGTAGCTCGAAAGGTTATGGTGATTAATATGGCAGATTTAGTAGAAATCCGTTGGCATGGCCGTGGCGGTCAGGGTGCTAAGACAGCCGCTTTACTGTTGGCCGACGTTGCCTTTAAAACAGGCAGTTTTGTGCAGGGCTTTCCGGAATATGGTCCGGAGCGTATGGGTGCTCCCATTACTGCATATAACAGAATCAGTGAAAGCGAAATCAGAGTTCATTCAAATATTTATGAGCCTGATTATGTTGTAGTTGTTGATGAGGGGCTTCTTGATGTAGTGCGTGTAACCGATGGACTTAAGGCTGACGGCGGCATTGTTGTCAATACATCCAAATCACCTGATGAAATCAGAGAAAAGCTGAACGGCTATACAGGTAAGGTTTATACAATTGATGCAAGAAAGGTTTCAAAAGCCTGCCTTGGTAAATATTTTCCTAATACGCCTATGCTTGCTGCTATTGTTAAGGTGTCGGGTGTTATGGAAAAAGAGATTTTCTTAAAGGAAATGGAAAATTCATTTTCTCATAAGTTTGCATCAAAGCCTGAGGTTATCGAGGGCAATATGAATGCACTTAATATGGCTTTTGAGGAGGTAAGATAAATGAAATCAGATTTAAATAAATTACACCTCGACTGCACCTGGCAGGATTTAACCGAGGGTATGCAGATTTACGGTGAGGCGACCTCACTTGAGTTTAATACAGGCGAATGGACATCGGTTCAGCCTGTTGTTGATAACGAAAAATGCATCCACTGCTTGATGTGTGTGCCTGTCTGCCCTGACAGCTGTATTGCTGTTGTTGACGGCAAAAGAAGCGAAATTGATTATGACCACTGCAAGGGATGCGGCATATGTGTTAAAAGCTGTCATGTAGGTGCAATCACAATGGAGGGGGTAAAGTAATATGGCAAGAAAAGACAGATTAAGCGGTAACGAAGCTGTTGCCGAGGCTTTACGCCAGATCAATCCGGATGTAATGGCGGCTTTCCCCATTACGCCTTCAACTGAAATTCCTCAGTATTTTTCAAAGCTTGTTGCCAACGGACAGGTTGACAGTGAATTCATTCCTGTTGAAAGCGAGCATTCAGCTATGTCTGCGGTTATCGGCTCTCAGTCAGCAGGTGCAAGAAGTGTTACAGCTACCTCATCAGCAGGTATGGCGCTTATGTGGGAGGAGCTTTATCTTGCTGCTTCCAACAGACTGCCTTGTGTGTTAACCCTTGTTAACAGAGCACTCTCCGGTCCTATCAATATCAACTGCGACCACAGTGACTCAATGGGTGCAAGGGATTCAGGCTGGATTCAGATTTATGCCGAAAATAATCAGGAGGTTTATGATAACCTTTGTATGGCTTACCGTATTGCAGAGCATAAGGATGTTATGCTTCCTGTTATGATTTGTCAGGATGGTTTTATTACATCACACGCTGTTGAAAATATTGTTCTTAATGAGGATGAGGATGTTAAGAATTTTGTAGGTGAATACAATCCTGAAAATTCACTCCTTAATCCCGAATGCCCTATGGCAGTAGGTCCTTACAGTGTTACGAACTATTACTTTGAGGCTAAGAGAGCACAGGCTGAGGCACTTAAGAATGCAAAGCAGGTTACACTCGATGTTGCCAAGGAGTATGCAAAAATCTCAGGCAGAGAGTATGGACTTTTTGAAGAATATAAAATGGATGATGCAGAATATGCAGTTGTAATTATCGGCTCAGCAGCAGGTACAGCAAAGGATGCTGTTGATGAGCTGAGGGAACAGGGCATTAAGGCAGGCTTAATAAAAATCAGATTGTTCAGACCTTTCCCTGCAGAAGAAATTGCTGAGAGCTTAAAGAATATTAAAGCTGTTGCACTTATGGACAGAACAGAGTCTTATAACGACAACTGCGGACCTATCGGCTCAGAGGTTACAACCGCTCTTTACAGAGCAGGCTCAAATGCTCTGGCAGTCAACTATGTTTACGGTCTTGGCGGACGTGATGTTAAGGTCAGTGATATGGTTGAGGTATACAAAGAGCTTGTTAAGACTGCAGAGGCAGGCAAGGTTGAAAATCCATATCGTTATATGGGCGTAAGAGAATAAGGAGGTCGTCTGATATGTATAATTTTAAAGAATATGTTTCAAGAGAAGACCGCCTTGTCGGTGGTCACAGAATGTGTGCAGGCTGCGGCGGTACAATTGCCGTAAGAAATGTTTTAAAGGCTATCAAGCCGGGTGATAAGGCTGTTGTAGGCAATGCTACAGGCTGTCTTGAGGTTTCAACCTTTATGTATCCTTATACTGCTTATAAGGACAGCTATATTCATAATGCATTTGAAAATGCAGGTGCAACAATGTCAGGTGTTGAGGGTGCATATAACGCTCTCAGAAGAAAAGGCAAGCTTGACGAAACCTATAAGTTCATTACCTTCGGTGGTGACGGCGGTACATATGATATCGGTTTCCAGTCCCTTTCAGGTGCAATGGAGCGTAATCACGATATGGTTTATGTTTGCTACGATAACGGTGCTTATATGAATACAGGTATTCAGCGTTCATCAGCGACACCCATGTTTGCCGATACAACAACTACTCCTGTCGGCAGAGAGTCATTGGGTAAGCCGCAGTACAGAAAGGACCTTGCTGCAATCATCGCAGAGCATCAGGTACCTTATGTTGCACAGACTACATTTGTACAGAATTTTAAGGACTTGTATAAAAAGAGCGAAAAAGCAATTTATACAAAGGGTGCAGCGTTCTTAAATATTATGGCACCGTGTCCGAGAGGCTGGAGATACCCGACATACGATATTATGGAAATCTGCAAGCTTGCAGTTGAAACACGCTATTGGCCGTTATTTGAGGTTGTTGACGGCAGATGGATTTTAAACTACCAGCCAAAGAGCTATGTTCCGATTGAGGAGTGGCTTGTTAAGCAGGGCAGATTCAAGCATATGTTCAAGCCCGGCAATGAGTGGATGATTGAGTCATTCCAAAAAGAGGTTGACCGCCGTTGGTATGAGCTTCTCAACAGATGTGACGAAGTACGCGGTGCATAATTAATGAAAGTAAAAACCGATGCAGTTCAATGTGAACCGTATCGGTTTTTTATATACGATAGTTTATAAATATAAATTTATTTTGATTTGAATACATAGGTGTTCAAATTCAGTTTAATATTATGATATCATTAATTAGGGTGATAAAATGTTAAAATCTGAGGATATCGTTGATGCTTTGATTGAAATTAGAAAGATAAAAAAATGGACTAAATTAAAGGGAGGGCTTTAGCCCTCCCTTTAATTTATCAACCATTCAGTATAGCAAAGTTTTCTTTATTGCACTTATAAAGATTTTTGAATACCTTGAAGTTTCTGTCATAAATCTGCTTATTTTCTTTTTTAGGATGATATGTAGTCTTGATAGGTATAAGTTTTTTAACATCTGTCATTTTAGGAATAACGCCGATTCCCACAGCAATACAGGCAGCAGCACCTACGGCACCAATGTTCTGAGGTGATTTAACAACGACTACATCACGTTGTAAAACATCAGCCAAAATCTGACAGGTTGTTTCGCCAAGAGCACCGCCTCCGCAAAAACGTACTGCATCAGTAGTTTTGAATTTATTAACCTTCTGCTCCTGTCTTTCAAGCATCCATCTCATATGGAAGCAGATACCCTCAACAACTGCTCTGATCAGCTCTGTTTTGCCTGTGTCAAGACGAATGTTAAAGAACATGCCGGCTGCGTTAGGGTCTTCAAACGGACAGCGGTTTCCGTGGAGCCACGGAGTAAATACAACACCGTTTGAGCCTGCAGGGATTGAATTAATTACCTCCTCAAGATAGTCATACATATTGAACTCAACCTGCTCAAGACTGTCTGTAGCACTGCCGTATTTTTTTAAGAATACACCGATTTCATCAAGTGCAAGGTGATCCTTAACCCAGCCAACGCATTTGTTTGATGTTTCAAGCTCACCGAAATAGTTAAAGGTTTCAGGGTTAACACCGACAATTGCTGCCATCATAGCACCTGCATCAACAAGCTGCTCGGGAACAACTGTGCCGACCCAGCCTGATGTACCTGAATAAATATGTGTGTCACCGATTTCAACTGCACCTGCACCAACACCGATAAGTGAGGCATCACCACCGCCGCCGTAAACTGCTGTGCCCGGTGCAAGTCCAAGCTCCTTGGCTGCCTGTTCGGTAACTTCGCCGACCTTTTCAGTACTCTTTTTTATCGGTGCAAGGTGTTCCATTTTAACACCGACCATATTGCATACAGGCTTGCACCAGCCCTCGTGTCCTCTTCTTGTGTCATAAAGCAGTGTGCCGAAGGCAGAGTCCTGTGTCATAACAAATTCGCCGCTGGCACGGAGAATTAAATATTCTTTAATGTCAAGCCATTTGTATATTTTCTTGAAGTTTTCAGGCTCGTGAGCTTCAACCCATCTGTATTTCCAGATAGGGTCTTTAACTGATGAACTTACTGCACCTGTATATCTTAAATACTTAAGCAGTTTTGTAACCTCTGCACCTGCAACCTGTACACCGTGTGCAATGCCTTTTTTCAGCTCTTCTCTTGCTCTCTGGTCCATATATGTCATAGGACGGCGGATACACTTACCCTCCTTGTCAACAAGAACAAGACCCTGCATAGCTGAACAGAAGCTGATACCTTCAATCTGTTCATTCGTTACATTTGGAACTTTAGCAAATACTGTCTTTGTGGTTGTGCACATAGCCTCCCACCATTCGTCAGCATCCTGCTCAGATCCGCCTTTTACGCCTGTTTCCTCGTCAACATAGAGATTGTAGCCTGCTGTTGATGAAGCAAGGATTTTCATTGTTTCATCAATCTCAATCAGGCAGGTTTTGATACCGGTTGTGCCGATATCATAGGTGATTACATACTTACTCATATTTTAATATCCTCCTAAAATTTCCGAAATTATTTTTCAAATGTAAATGCAGATTCAATGAATTTTAAAAGCTGAACAATAACCTGCTCCTCATTGTTTTCATTGACACCAACACCTGTGTAAATCCTCAGTTTCTCTTTGTAATAATCACAGGTATATGAAAACTGCAGGGTCGTCAGCAGATTGTCAAGAAAATAAGCAAACAGCCTTGGGTCAAGGTCGGGACGTACCTCTCCCTGGCTGAGCGCCTTGCCGATAGTTGTAATATATATTGAACTTCTTTTGCTCTCAATTTCCTCTACCATCAGCCTTATTCTTTCAATCGAACCTTTTTCTGCAGAAATTTCATTATACATCTTAATATAATTGGAATGCTTTCTTGAATGTATACAAATTGTTCTGATAAGCTTTTCTGCTTTTACAAGCAGCTTGTCATCACTAATCATAATATCATACAGAGCTTTCTCAAGAATGTCCATACCTCTTGTAAGGCAGGTCATAAATAAATCCTCTTTGGTAGAAAAATACTTATACATTAATCCTATAGATATGCCGGCATTTTTCGCAATAATATTAATGTTTGCATTTTCATAACCCTTGGAGGAAAACTCCTCAATGCCTGCTTCAAGAATGATGTTTTTTCTATCATCATCAATTCTTTGAAAGGCATCTTTATAAAATTGTTTTTCTAACATTTTTCTAAATTTCGTATCGTTGCACAAAAAGAACAACTGTCGTTTGTGCAAGGTTTACAAATCCCCCAGACATTTGCGTTAAATATTATAGATATACTAACATTATTTCAATGCATTTGCAATAAATTTACTAAAATTTACTTTAAAAACATTTGACAAATCGTTAAAAAGTGATATACTTAATGTGTAAATATGGTGAGTAACTACTCACACACCCAAAGGGTGAGCGGTCACTCACAAAAAATATAAAGGGGGATAATCCTATGGATACAAGATTTGCCATTACTGAGTATCCTGATGCAGCGCTTCTTACAGCACAGCTTGATGCGCTCATCAAAAAACCAATTTATTCAATCAACCGTGACGCTCTTAAGAAGTATGAGGAAGAGTACTTTGAAAAGAAGTGTGCAAAATCAAAGGAAATGATTACCGAAGCAAGAGAAGTTATTCCCGGCGGTGTTCAGCACAACCTCGCTTTCAACTATCCTTTCCCAATCGTTATCACAAAGGCTAAGGGTAATAGACTTTATGATATCGACGGCAATGAGTATTTCGATTTTCTGCAGGCAGGCGGTCCTACAATCATCGGCTCAAATGATGATGTTGTTAAGGAAGAGGTTAAGAAGCTTCTTGATGACTGCGGTCCTTCAACAGGTCTTTTCCATCCATATGAGTATAAGCTTGCTAAAAAAATCAGTGAGTGCGTTCCTTCAGTAGAGATGTTCCGTATGCTCGGTTCAGGTACTGAGGCTTGTATGTGTGCTGTTCGTGTTGCTCGTCTTGCTACAGGTCATAAGAACATCATCAAAATGGGTGGTGCTTACCACGGCTGGTCAGATCAGCTTGCTTGGGGTATGCGTGTTCCGGGTACATTAAATCTTCAGTCACACGGCGTTCCTATGTTTGTATTCAAGCATACACAGGAATTCTTCCCGAATGACCTTAAGAGCTTAGAGAAAAAGCTTATTTTAAATAAATTCCGCGGCGGTACTGCTGCTGTATTCATTGAGCCAATCGGTCCTGAATCAGCAACACGTCCTGTTGATAAGGATTTCCCGAAGGGTGTTCAGGCACTTTGCCGTAAGTATGGTGCTCTCCTCGTTTGTGATGAGGTTGTATCCGGTTTCCGTATCGGTCTTTCAGGTGCTCAGGGCTACTATGGTATTGATCCTGATATTACAATTTTCGGTAAGATTATTGCCGGCGGTTATCCAGGTGCAGGTGGTATCGGCGGTCACAAAGAGGTTATGAAGTATCTTGGTGCCGGTCTTGATAAGTCTGAGGGCAAAAAGATTCATAAGGCTATGTGCGGCGGTACAATGGCTGCTACTCCTCTTTCATGCTGTGCAGGTTATACCGTAATTTGTGAGATTGAGAAGAGAAATGCTTGTCAGGTTGCAGGTCAGATGGCTGACAGACTTGTTAAGGGAATTAACGAGTCAATCAAGAAGTATGACCTTCCGTTTGTTTGCTACAACATCGGTTCAGTTTGCCATCTTCATACTGTTGCTACCATGCACTTCAAGGTTGACTGGAAAAAGCCTTGGACAATTCCAAGCACTCTCAAGCAGACAAGTATCCGTCAGTCAGAGATGCAGTATATGGGTGCTGCTTATATGGCAGAGGGTCTTGTTACACTTGCCGGTTCTCGTCTTTACACCTCAAGTGCTTACACTGAGGAGGATATTGATGAATGTATCCGTCGTTTTGACAAGGTACTTTCACAGTGCGAGAAGATTGACTATTAATTATTAATACTTATAGGGAGTAGGGATACCTGCTCCCTTTAGTAGGTTTTATATATAAGGAGAAAACTTTATGGCTTACGAAATTGAAGAAGCTAAAAGACTGGTTGTTGAGGCTGGTAAAAAATTAGTTGAAACAGGACTTATTGCCCGTACATGGGGTAATGTTTCAGCAAGAATCAGTGACACTCAGTTTGTTATTACTCCGTCAGGACGTGCATATGAAACACTTACGCCTGAGGAGGTTGTTGTAGTTAACATTGAGGATTGCTCTCATGAGGGTGATATCAAGCCTTCATCAGAAAAGGGCGTTCATGCAGATGCCTATAAGCATCGTCCTGAGGTTAACTTTGTTATCCACACTCACCAGAAGGCTGCTACAATTGTCAGCATTACCGGTATGGAAATCAGGAATGTATATGATGAATTCAAGTCAGTTCTCGGCACTAAGGTTCCGACTGCTGAGTACGCAATGTCAACTACAAATTCACTCAGAAAAAAGGTTGAAAAATGCCTTGTTGCTAATCCTGAGTGCCCTGCAATTATGCTTATGCACCACGGCACACTTTGTGTTGGTGAAAGCTATGAAAAGGCATTTGAGGTAGCAGATGTTCTTGAGCAGTGCTGTGAAAAGGTGATTAAGGATAATTATCTTCGTCATTCCTGGGACAAGGAGTACTCACTCACAAACAAGCTCAATTACTTCCTTAAGAAAAATGATTCATCCTCAATGCCTGAGCGTATTTGTGACCTCGGCTCATCCGTAAGAAACGGCGGTGCTTTTACTCTTACCTATGACGGCGGCAAAAAGGTTGATGTTGATTTAGGTACAGGTCTTGGCGTAAACGGTGTTGCACCAAAATGTGCTAAAATTCACAGAGCAATTTATCTCAGCTCATCGTTCACAATGATTAAGCATGTTGCTGACCCAAGTGTTGTTGCATATTCAGCAACAGGTGACACAATGCTTCCTATGATTGATGATTTTGCTCAGATTGTTGGTCTTGATGTTAAAAACTGCCCTTGGATTGACGGCGATACGGATGCTTGTGCTAAGGAAATTGCTAAGGCACTCGATGGCAGAAATGCTGTTCTTATTGAGAGTAACGGTGCTCTTGTTACAGGTAACAGCGAGGGAGATATGCAGGCACTTGATATCATTATGACAAAGGGCTGTGAGGCTGCAATTGATTGTGATATTTTCAATCGTCCTCATTACGTACCAAAGGCTGAATGCTTCCTGATGAGAACTGTTTATCTTGCTAAATACTCAAAGCAGATTAATAAATAATAATATTTATAAAGCAAAAAACACGGGCGTATGTCCGTGTTTTTTTGTTATGCTTAATTATAGGGCGGATAATATCCGCCCGTTTTTATGAAAATAAATTAATCTTTTAACTTGTTAACCATCATTCTTGCAACCTTGTATACATCACCGCAGCCAAGGGTAATTACCAAATCACCATCCTGAGCATTTTCTGTTACATAGTCACAAATTTCTTCAAAGGTATCAAGCTGAACAGAGCCCGGCACTTTAACAGCTAAATCCTTAGCCTTGATACCGATTGTATTAACCTCACGGCTGCCCATAATTGCTGATATAACACACTTGTCTGCTATTTGCAAAACTTCTGCAAAATCATCAAGAAGAAGTGAGGTCCTTGTAAATGTGAAAGGCTGATGAACTGCCCATACATTGTTATAGCCCATTTTCATAGCAGCCTCAAGTGTTACTTTGATTTCAGCAGGGTGATGCGCGTAATCGTCGGCAAAGGTTATTCCTTTATATTTTCCGAGCAGCTCAAAGCGCCTTGCAGCACCTCCGAAATTTTTTAAACCTCTGCAGATGCTGTCAACATCTGCACCGCTTTCAATTGCTGCAGTAAAGGCACAAAGAGAGTTAAGGATATTGTGTTCGCCCGGTACAGACAGCTCAACCTCTGTCACAAATTCACCGTTGTGATAAATATCATAGCTTGAATGAAATCCGCCCGGTACCTTAACATTTTTTGCAACCCATTCGTTATCATCATTTTTACCGATTGAAATGAGCTTTTTGCCCTCAATACCCTTTAGCGTATCAACCGTGTTTTCGTCGTCACCATTATATATAATGGTTTTTGTTGTTTTGTCTGCAAATTCTCTGAAAGATTTTTTTATGTTATCAAGATTTCCGAAGAAATCAAGATGATCCTCGTCAATGTTAAGAATTACTGCAATGTCGGGATTCATTTTTAAAAATGTGTTGTTGAATTCACAGCTTTCACAAACAAAATTCTGACTGTGACCATATCTGCCATATGCATCAATAACAGGGAGCTTACCGCCGATAACAGCACTTGGGTCAAGACCCGCCTCAAGCAGAATCTGTGTAATCATTGATGATGTTGTTGTTTTGCCGTGTGTTCCGCATACACCTATGCAGTTTGAAAAAATTCTGCTCATTGCACCAAGCAGCTCCGCCCTTTCAAAGCAGGGGAAATGCTCCTTTGCATAGTCAAGCTCTTCATTTCCGGCGAGTATTGCGTTTGTATAAATTACAAGCTCAATGTCATCTGTTAAATTGTCCTTTGTCTGTCCGAGATAAACCTTAGCGCCCTCTTTTTCAATTCTTCTGAATGTTTCGGTATCATTATTGTCTGAGCCTGAAAGTTTATAGCCAAGTGACAGCATAATTTCTGCAATAGGGCACATTCCTGCACCGCCGATGCCGATAAAATGTACTCTGTTTACTTTTTTTAAATATTCATCTATATTCACTGAAGATGCCTCCAAATTTATTTACTTATCTATTATACTACCATTTATGCAAAAAATAAATACCTGTTTATGATTAACTAATATTTTTTTGTTTCATAGAATGTAAGCAAGAGAGAATTGTCAGGCAAAGCCCATTTTTTCAACTCTCTCTTGCCTATGCAAGGGATAATATCCCTTGTTTAACTAAAGGGGTGTCATAATGAAATTAAAAACTTTTTGTGTGCCATATATTGTTGATGAACGAATGGTTTTTGCAAGTGAGTATTTGCAGACACAGGGATATAAATGTGTTGACAGTTCTGATGATGCAGATTTTATTCTGCTGCCCATTCCTGCAAAAGACTATATGTTTGAAAACTTGGGTGATAAAACAGTATTCTATGGTGCAGGCGAATTTCGCGGATTTGATTATAATAAGCTTGAGGCATTTGTAATGGAAAATGCTTATCTTACAAGCGAAGGAGCAATATCTCTTTTGAAGGAAAACAGTGATAAATCAGTCTATAATTCCAAAGTGCTTATTACAGGCTACGGCAGAATTGCAAAAGCATTACATAGGGCGCTTGACGCAATGGGTGCTAAGGTTACAATCTGCTGCAGAAGTGACAGAGCAAAAACTGAAGCAGGTTTCAGAGGTGCAGATGTTATAGGTTTTGATGAGCTGAAAAAGAATAACAGTTATGATTTTGTATTCAATACTGTACCTCATATGATTTTTACTAAAAATGAGCTTGATAAAATTAACAAGGATACCTTGCTTTTTGATTTGGCATCTTTCCCGGGCGGAGTTGATACACTTTATGCCAAGTCAAAGGGTGTTAAATTGATTGACGGAAAAAAACTGCCTTCGCGCTATTCAAAGCAGTCAGCAGGTGAGCTGATAGGCAGAACCGTGGAAAAAATAATAAGGGAGGATTTTTCTTGAACATAGGTTATTGTCTGACTGGTTCCTTTTGTACCTTTTCAAAATCCATTGACGCATTGGAGGAGCTGGTAACAAGAGGTCATAATGTTACACCGATTATGAGCGAAAATGCATACTCAATTGATACCCGCTTCGGCGATGCGGTTGATATTCAGAATAAATTGATTCAGATAACAGGCAACAGCATAATCCACACTATCGAGCAGGCGGAGCCGATAGGTCCGCAGAAAATGTTTGATGTTCTTGCAATTGTGCCATGTACAGGCAACACGCTTGCCAAGCTTGCAACAGGAATAACCGATGGTGCCGTGACCATGGCAACAAAAAGTCATCTGCGCAACAACAGACCTGTTGTAATCGGTATATCTACCAATGATGCACTGGGTGCTGCTGCCAAAAACATCGGTACATTGCTCAACTATAAGAACTATTATTTTGTGCCATATGGTATGGACAATTATAAATTGAAGCCTAAATCAATGGTTTGCGATTTTGCACAGGCAGCGGATACAATAGAGCTTGCATATAATGGCAAAGAAATTATGAAAAAAATATATTGACATTTAATAATATATAAATTATATTTAATCTATAGCTATATTAAACTGTGGCTAAATCGTGTTTAGAAAAAATGAGGATGTGGCAATTGAAAAAGATAATCGATCTTAAGGATATCACCGTAAGGTACGGTGACAATATTGTACTTGACAAATTAAATCTGTTTATTAATGAAAAAGAGTTTATAACGCTTTTAGGTCCCTCGGGCTGCGGCAAAACAACAACACTGCGCTGTATTGCAGGCTTTATTGAGCCGGATAGTGGTGAAATTGTTTTTGAGGGCAAGGTGATAAATGATGTTCCTCCGCATAAAAGAAAGGTGAACACCATTTTCCAGCGTTATGCTCTTTTTTCTCATTTGAATGTTTATGAAAATATAGCCTTTGGTCCCGAATTGCAGAAAAAGTCTAAGGGCGAGGTGCGTCAGATAGTGGCTGATATGCTTAGCCTTGTTAACCTGAAGGGCTTTGAAAAAAGAAGTATTGACTCACTTTCGGGCGGTCAGCAGCAGAGGGTTGCAATTGCACGTGCACTTGCAAATAATCCTCATGTGCTGCTGCTTGATGAGCCGCTGGGTGCGCTTGATTTAAAGCTTCGCAAGGATATGCAGACAGAGCTTAAGGCGATACAGAAAAGACTTGGAATAACCTTTATTTACGTAACTCATGACCAGGAGGAGGCACTTTCCATGTCTGATACAGTCGTGGTTATGGATAAGGGAAAAATCCAGCAGATTGGCTCACCTGAGGATATTTATAATGAGCCTGTAAATGCTTTTGTTGCTGATTTTATAGGGGAATCTAATATTGTTGATGCAATTATGCTTAAGGATTATCTGGTTTCTTTCGGTGGTGTTACATTTAAGTGCCTTGATGCAGGCTTTGGCGAAAACACTTTTGTTGAAGCAGTTGTAAGACCTGAGGATATAAAAATTGTTAACCCGGGTTCAGACGCATCATTAACGGGAAATATAACAAGTGTGACCTTCAAGGGTGTTCATTTTGAAATACTTGTTGATGTGGGCGGCTTTATCTGGATGATTCAGACTACTGAAGAAAATCATAAGGTCGGTGAAACAATAGGAATGTATATAGAGCCTGATGCTATTCACATTATGAACAGAAGTGAATACAGCGGTGAGTTTGGTGACTATTCTTCCTTCTCTGATGAAATGGACCATATCTCAGATGCTGAATATAATTGGGAGGAAAATGATGAAGAATAAGTTTTCCTCTAAGCTGCTTGATAAGCCGTATCTTATCTGGGCAGTGCTGTTTATTATTGCACCGCTGATTATGGTTGCCTACTATGCTCTGACTGACAGAACAGGTGCTTTTTCACTGACGAGCATTTCACAGATACCGTCATATATCCCTACAATTCTGCTGTCAATTCTTTATGGCTTGGCGGCAACCGTAATCTGTCTTGTGATTGGTTATCCCTTTGCCTATATTTTTTCAAAGTTCGGCAAGCGTCATCAGCAGCTTGTTATGCTTTTGGTTATGCTGCCTATGTGGATGAATCTTTTAATCAGAACTTATAGTTGGATGACCATTCTCGGTGACAGCGGTATTATTAATACAATATTGACTGCGGTTGGTTTAGAGCCTGCTAAGCTGATTAATACAGGCGGTGCTGTTATATTGGGTATGGTTTACAATTTTCTGCCCTATATGATTTTGCCGATTTATTCTGTTATGTCGAAGCTGGACAATTCCCTTATAGAGGCAGCACAGGACCTTGGCTCAAGCAAGCTTCACATTTTGCGCAGAGTTATTTTTCCGTTGTCCTTGCCGGGGGTGCTGAGCGGAATCACAATGGTTTTTGTGCCCTGTGTTTCAACATTTTACATTACGCAGAAGCTTGGCGGTGGACAGATTGTACTTATCGGTGATGTTATTGAAACCCAGTTCCAGAGTGCAAATAATTATAATTTAGGTGCGGCACTTTCCTTTGTGCTGATGATATTAATTCTTATCTGTCTTGCAGTAATGAATTACTTTGGTGCAGACGATGAAAATGAAGGAGGAGTTATTATATGAAAAAGAAAGCCTCCTTTATTTCTAAGTTTTATGTTGCTTTGATTTTCCTTTTTCTTTATGCGCCAATCGGTGTTATGATGCTGTTTTCCTTCAATTCAACATCAAGCACTTATACCTTCGGCGGTTTTTCGCTTCATTGGTATAAGGAAATGTTTAACGACACAGCGGCAATGCAGTCATTAAAAAATACGGTTGTTCTTGCGGTGTGTACTGCTGTTGTGGCTACTGTTCTCGGTGTTCTGGCAGCAATCGGATTTTTTAATTCAAAAAATAAGCTTTATAAATCGGCAATGATGAATGTGACAAATGTTCCGATGATGAATCCTGAAATTGTTACAGGTATTGCAATGATGCTGCTGTTTGTGTTTGCAGGCTCACTTGTTAATAAAAGTGATGTGCTTGGCTTTCAGACACTTCTCATTGCACATGTAACATTTGCCCTTCCGTATGTAATATTAAATGTTTTGCCAAAGCTCAGGCAGTTTGATATGCATGTTTATGAGGCGGCTGTAGATTTGGGCTGTAAACCGGTGAAAGCTTTTTTCAAGGTGGTTATGCCTGAAATTATAACGGGTATTATAACAGGCTGTGTTATGAGCTTTACATTATCACTGGATGATTTTATTATCAGCTATTTTACAAATGGCCCGAGTTTTCAGACTCTGCCGATATATATTTTCTCAATGACCAAAAAAAGAGTAAAGCCTGATATGTTTGCGCTTTCAACCCTGATGTTTGTTGTTATTCTGGTGTTGCTTGTTGTTATGAATGTGGCGCAAAGCCGTGCTGAAAATAAGGGTAAGAGTGACGCAAAATGAAAAAATTGATTTCACTTTTTATTGCTTTTATTTTTGTGTTAGCCGCATTTCCTTTTACCGTGCTTGCTGAGGACAAATATTTCACTCAGGAGCAGCTTGATTATTATAAAAGTCTTGGTTTACAGGGAACAACAGTAAATGTTTACAACTGGGGTGAATATATTTCGGACGGTGAGGAAGGTTCAATGGATGTAGTGTCTGAGTTTGAACGCCTTACAGGTGCAAAGGTTAACTACACTAATTTTGAATCAAATGAAAATATGTATTCAAAGCTTTCAGGCGGGGGTGTTTCATATGATGTTATTGCCCCGAGCGATTATATGATTGAACGTCTGATTGATGAGGATATGCTTTTGCCGCTTGATTATAATAATATACCTAATATCGAGCTTATTAATGAGAAATATCAGCATTTGTATTTTGATCCTGATCAGATGTATACGGTCTGCTTCAATGTTGGTACTACCGTTTTGATTTACAACAAAACAATGGTTGATGAGGAACCTGAAGGCTGGGATGTTTTGTGGGATGAACAGTACAAGGGTAAAGTGCTTATGTTCAATAATCCGCGTGATGCATTTGCAATTGCTCAGGCAAGGCTGAGTCAGGATTTTAATACTGTCAATGAGGATGAATGGATTAAGGCGGCAGAGCTTTTAGCGGAGCAAAGAGATAAGGTCAGTCCTGTATATGTTATGGATGAGGTCTTTAATCTTATGGAAAGCGGAGAATATGCTTTTGCTACCTATTATGCAGGCGATTATTTGCTTATGCTGGAAAACAATGAGGATTTAGGCTATTGCTATCCGCAGGAGGGTATCAATGAATTTTATGATGCATTTTGTGTTCCCAAGTGCTCGCAGAATAAAAAGGGTGCAGAAGCATTTATCAATTTTATGCATGAGCCGCAGGTTGCATTTGAAAACTGCGAATATATTTATTATCACTCACCGAATATAACCGTTGAACAGAATGAGGACAGTTCTCTTTACGGTGAAGCGGTAATTTACCCTGAGGAAGAGCTGACAACACAGTTTTTTAAAAATCTGCCGCAGAATATTATTGAGCTTGAGAATAATCTTTGGACGCAGATTAAAAGCGGTAAATTGTCTGTTGACAGCAAAAGGCAGGATAGAAAAATATACATTGAATGCGTTGTGCTTGCAGGTGCTGCAGTGATAGTTATAACCGCAAAAATAATTTCAAATTCAAAAAAGAAAAAAGAACAGGATTTAAGTGATTTATATGATTAAATGTGCACTATTTGATCTTGATGGAACGCTGGTTGATACATCAGCAGATTTGGGTAGGGCTACTGCGTGGGTACTTGAAAGGTTTGGCAGGGAGCCTAAATGGACTGATACAGATTACAGGGCTTTTGTAGGTAATGGTGCAAGATTGCTTCTTGACAGAGCCTTTGAGCATTCACTAAGCGATAAAGAGCTTGATGAAGCACTTGAGCTTTTTAAGGTCAGATATAATGAAATTCTTCTTGACAATGCCACTATATACGATGGTATAACAGAGGTTCTTGATTATTTAAAATCAAAAAACGTAAAGCTTGCGGTTGTAACAAACAAACCGCATCAATCGGCTGTACTTATGGTTGAAAGTCTTTTTGGTAAGAACTGTTTTGATTTTATTATCGGTGCAGTTGAAGATAAGCCAAAAAAGCCGGATCCGTATTCAGCTAATCTTGCGCTTGAAAGACTTGGCTGTAAAGGCTGTGAGGCAATATTTTTCGGTGACAGTGATGTGGATGTTTATACTGCTAAAAATGTCGGTGCTGAGGCAGTTGCCTGTTCCTGGGGCTTCAGGAGCTTTGAAAGCCTGTTTGCAGCAGGTCCGTCTGTTATAATTGACAATCCAAGCTATATTTCAAAACTTGTTTAGGAGCAATGCTTATGAAAATATCGGTTAAAACTAAAAAAATAATTTTGATTGCTGTGGCTGTTATTCTTTTGGCAGGTGTGGTCTGCGGCAGCTATTTCGGTTCTAAAGAGCTTAACAAAAGCAATTATTATAGTATTGAAAGAAAAGCGTCGCGACTGATAAAAAATGAAGAAGTGTTTGCAGACAGCCTGTATTCTGTGCTTAACGGAAATACTGACAATCTTGAAATTCTGTCTGTTGAAAACGGAACTGTCAATTACAATACAAATGACATCCTTAAAAAGCGTAATGTTAAATCAGTTGCAGGAAAAAACAGTGTTATTGATTATAGTCTTGATACCTCATTTTATGAGTCAGGCTATTTGTATTGTGAGAATGCTGATAATCTTTTTCCTGTTCATATTGATGATGAGGCTTTAGCGGCAGAGGAGTATACTGAGCAGGAGGATGGAACCCTCGTTAAGGGCAGTTATAAGGATATCAAGTCAGACAGTGCGCATTGGCTTGTTGTTAAGCAGATTAACGATAACTGGTATTACTATGAATATCATAATTAATTAATGCATATACATAGGGGAGGGGATTTTATGATTAAAAGATATCAGAATGAAATATATTTCTTTTACATAACCGCCATAGCCGCACTGATTGCAGCGGCATTCTGCGACTTACAGCTTGATGTGCTTCTTAATAATACAGAGAATATTGTTGCTGTATGGTTTAAGAATACTGGCGAAATCCCGGGCAGATTAATATGTCCTTTTGCAGGAACTGTGTTGTTTTATACATATAAGGATAAAATTCAGCAGCTTGCGGGTGCAATAATTACACTTGGCGGCTCAGCTTATTTTGGCTACTATATCGGCAAATACTTTTTTATGGATGAACACAGAATGTTATTCAGTATTATCTATGGCTTAGGCTTCGGTATAACATGTCTGATAATCGGAAAATTTATTGCTGTTCCTGATAAGCATCGTGATATGTTAAGACAGATTGCAATTCTCAGTATAATAATTATGTTTGTGCAGATTACTGCTGTTGAGGGAATGAAATACCTTTGGGGACGTGTTCGTTTCAGGGACTTGCTGGCAGCAGGCAGCTATGATGCATTTACTCCATGGTATAAAATCAATGGTATTAACGGCAATAAGTCTTTCCCAAGCGGTCATACTGCCGGTGCCGGAATGAGCTATCTTATGATGGCGTTTCCGTATCTTTCAAAAAAATGGAAAAATAAAAAAACACTTTGTTTTGTTATTCCGCTTGTTTATACATCTGTTGTAGCCTTTACAAGGCTCGTAATGGGTGCGCACTATCTCAGTGATGTTGCAATGGGCGGTATAGTAAGCTTTACTGTTGTAATAATCGCTTTTACACTTTATGAAAAGAAATTCCTGAATAAGCAATAATAAAAGAAAAAGAACAGCACCCTGAAAAATATTCAGAGTGCTGTTCTTCTGTAAAAGTGTACAAGTAAAAAAACACTGCTATCCAAATGGATAACAGTGTTTTTGGTGCGAGAGACGGGACTTTCGTCAAAGCAAATTGCTTGTTCAAACAAATTAAAAATTTGTAACAAACACTTCATTTGCTTTTCCTCTCCCCAAAAAGCCAAAGGCTTTTCGGGGTCCCCGATAAAGACACGTTAAAGTAAGCCTGTCAGTTACATTAAAAAAGGTATGCATCCAAATGAATGCATACCTTTTTTGGTGCGAGAGACGGGACTTGAACCCGTACGAGTCGCCCCACACGCCCCTCAAACGTGCGCGTCTGCCGATTCCGCCACTCTCGCTCAACGATATGCATTATACCAAAGCTAAATGTATTTGTCAACCCTTTTTTACAAATTTTTTTTATTATTTGACTTATTATTTGACTTTGATATATTTGCACTATATAATTAAAGTGTAAATAATTATAATAATATAAATACTTAAAGGAGGATATTATGATTAAGTATATTGTTATTGCTGTTGTGGTTGTTGTTTTGCTGGCAATCATTTTAGGTTTTATTTCAGCCTACAACACACTTGTTAAGCTTAGAAATTCTGTTGAAGAGGCTTTTGCCACAATGGATGTTTATCTGAAAAAAAGATGGGATTTAATCCCTAATATTGTTGCGTCTGTTAAAGGCTATGCCAAGCACGAGGCTGAAACACTGCAGAATGTTATAAATGCAAGAAATGCCCGTTATCAGGATTTGTCTGTTGATGAGAAATTGGAGGCTAATAAAGAGCTTTCCCGCGGGCTTGCAAGCATCAATGTTGTTGCAGAGCAGTATCCGCAGTTAAGGGCTAATGAGAATTTTATGAATCTTAATAATCAGCTTCAAAGAACGGAAGAGGATATTGCCAACGCAAGAAAATATTATAATGCAGTGGTAAAAAACTATAACAATAAAATTCAGATGTTTCCATCAAACATTGTTGCATCAATGTTCAGTTTTAAAAGACAAACTATGTTTGCGGTTGAAAACAGTGATGAACGTGAAAATGTAAAGGTGGAATTTTAATGAAAAAGATTAAATCTGTTTTGTTTGCACTTTTTGTTTTTATTATTGTTATTTTTCCTGTTTTTAATGTATCTGCTGCAGTCAGCGGCAGATATTATCCTTTCAATATAGAAAATTATGATGTTAAAATTGATGTGGCTGAGGACAATATTCTCCATGTTACTGAAAACATTGATGTTAATTTCAATGAAGCACAGCACGGAATTTATCGTACAATCCCTCGCAGATTTAATGTTGAAAGGGAAGATGGCAGTATTTCAAATGCAAAAATCAAAGTGAAACATTTTAGATGCAGTGATAATTATAATATGTCCACTACCGGAGATGAGTACTCAATCCGGATTGGTGATTCTGATGAAACAATCACCGGCAGACATACCTATCAGCTTTCATACGATTATATTATCGGTGTTGATTTGCTCGATGGTGCGGATGAATTCTATTTCAATATTATTGGTACAGAGTGGGAAACCACGATTGAAAATGTTACCTTTGAAATAAATATGCCCAAGGAATTTGACAGTTCAAAGCTTGGATTTTCCGCAGGTTTTTACGGAGCTACGGGAACAGAGGCTGTTGACTATTCTGTTGACGGAAATACAATCACCGGTAAAATGACTATGCCTCTTGGATATCGTGAGGGTCTTACCACACGACTTGAGCTGCCTGAGGGTTATTTTCAGATTGATACCAAAAGGCAGAATATGAGCGTTGTAAGCCTTATAACTATCCCTGCAGTGGTATTGCTTGCTGTGCTTATTATATGGGCTAAGTTAGGTAAGGATAAAAAAATAGTTGATGTTGTTGAATTTTACCCGCCTGAGGGTATGAACTGTGTTGATGTTGCTTATTGGTATAAAGGCGCTGTAACGGGTGAGGATGTTGTTCCGCTTCTTATAGAGCTTGCTAATGAAGGTTATCTGACCATTAATGACAATAAAACAGGCAGCTATGTAATTAAAAAAATTAAAAGCTATGACGGTGATGACGAGTCGAAGAAAACCTTTATGAACGGTCTGTTTATGCGTGGTGAAACTACTTATAAATCCAGGCTTGAGAAGGATTTTTATATCTATATTGATATGATTAGAAGTTCATATAATACCCATCGTAATCGAAGAAAGGTATTTGTAAATCATTCACTTACAATGAGAATTGTTTGCTGGGCTGTTATTATTGGGTTCATATTTGTGAATTGCCTGATTTTTGAAGACTCATACCAAACCGCACCTTGTATTTATGCACTTATCGGCGGATTTGTTATTTATCTTTGTGCATTTATTCTTTCATTTTTTGTAAGAAAGCGTACTGATGACGGGCACAGAATGCTGCAAATGATCAATGGCTTTAAAATTTTCCTTGAAACCGCTGAAAAGGAAAAGCTTGAAGCACTTGTTGAGGATGACCCGCAATATTTTTATAATATTCTGCCGTATACGTATGTGCTCGGTGTTTCAAAAAAATGGGTAGAAAAGTTTGAATCTATTGCAATTGAGCCGCCTGTATGGTGCACTTCAGATTACCGCGGCTTGGGATATATTTATTTTATAAACAGCACCTTTAGGGACTGCAGTCGTGCAATGCAGGTTCGTCCTGTTGAAACAGGAGACAGCAGTGGTCACAGCCTTGGCGGCGGCAGCGGTGTATCCGGCGGCGGATTCAGCGGAGGCGGTGTTTCGGGAGGAGGCTTCGGCGGCGGAGGCGGCGGAAGCTGGTAATTTCAGGAGTTTGTTATGGAATTAATTCAGGTTGGTGAAAAGACTTATTATATTAAAAATCCAACGAACATAGGTATATATAAGATTAACAATAACGATGTTTATTTAATTGACAGCGGTAATGATAAGGATGCAGGACGTAAGATTTTAAAAATAATTGCTGCACAAGGCTGGACAGTTAAAGGCATAATCAATACACATTCCAATGCTGACCATATCGGCGGCAATAAAATAATCAGTGACCGAACAGGCTGTGATGTTTTTGCTAATGGTATTGAACAGTGCTTTACACAGCACACCTTGCTTGAGCCTTCGTTCCTTTATGGTGGTTATCCTTTTAAAAATCTTAGAAATAAATTTCTTATGGCTAAGGATACCGATGTAAAACCGATTGAACATAATCTGCCTGACGGTTTGGAATGGTTTGAGCTTAAAGGTCATTTTTTTGATATGATTGGTGTTAAAACATCAGATAATGTTCTGTTTCTTGCAGATTCACTTTTCAGTGCGGAAACAATAGGTAAATATCATCTGTTTTTCATTTATGATGTGAAGGAATTCCTTGAAACGCTGGATAAGCTTGAAAATATGCAGGGCAGGGTATTTATCCCGTCACATTGCGAGGCTTGCGAAACGATTGACAGCTTAGTTAAAATGAACAGAGCTAAGGTTACTGAGGTGGCAGAAACAATTTTTGAGATTTGTGAAAAACCTGTTGCGTTTGAAGATATACTTAAGCAGTTGTTTGACAAGTATTCACTTGTTATGAATGCAAATCAGTATGTTTTAATCGGCAGCACAATCAGGTCATATTTATCATATCTTTGCGATGACGGCAGAATAGAGTATTATTTTGCTGATAACAAAATGCTTTGGAAGCAGATAAAAAATAATTGAAAGAGCATAAATCATGAATTTAAAAAGGTTTAGAAAAAGAACAGCATATAATGCAGAAAAGCAGAATAAAGCAACAAATTTTGCTCATCTCAATAAGCACTATTGTGATAAGGGGCAGATTGTTATAGCAGGTGATTCAATTACTGAAATCTGTAATATGGAGCTTTACCGTGCGTATGAAAAAAGAAATTCGCTTGATGTGTATAATCGCGGTATCAGCGGCGATACAAGTGACAGACTGCTTGAGCGTCTGCAAAGCAATGTTCTGTGCCTTATGCCGAAATGCATTGTTTATTTAATCGGTACTAACGATATCAGTATCGGTGCAGATGAAGAATATGTTTTTTCAAATATTGAGGAAATCATCATTAAAACATCTGATTTCTGTCCTGATACAGATATAATTCTTTTAAAGGTTTTTCCTGTTGACGGAAGAAATAATAGATTTATTAAAAAGAAAAATTCTGTTATCAAAAGACTTAATGATAAGCTGGACATTTTTGAAAAAAGATATGGGATTACTGTTCTTGATTTGACAGATAAGCTTTCGGATAACAACGGAATGTTCAATGGTAAATATACATATGACGGACTTCATCCGAATGTTTATGGCTACGAGATTGAAACAACTGAAATTATAAAATTACTTGAAAAATAGCAGATTACTCTATATTGTTCAAATATCTGTTGCCTTTTTTATTTTTAGTGTGTAAAATATATTAGATATATTTTAAGGGGTTGTAATATGGTTTATAATAATGTGCTTGATGCCATAGGTCATACGCCTATGGTCAGATTAAATAAAATGGTTGATGATGACTCAGCAGATATACTGGTTAAGTTTGAGGGACTCAATGTGGGCGGTTCAATTAAAACAAGAACTGCTTATAATATGATTTGTGATGCCGAAGCAAAGGGACTCATCAATGAAAACACAATCATTGTTGAGCCTACAAGCGGCAATCAGGGCATAGGTCTTGCTCTTGTCGGTGCTGTAAGGGGATATAAGACAATCATTATAATGCCTGATTCTGTGTCACGTGAGCGAAGAATGCTTGTTGAGCATTATGGTGCAAAGGTGATTCTGATACATGATGCAGGCAATATCGGTGACTGTATTGAGGAGTGTCTTGCAACTGCTTTGAGAATGAAAGAGGAAGACCCGAATGTCTATATTCCTCAGCAGTTTGAAAATCCTGCAAATCCTATGGTGCACCGTCACCATACAGGGCTTGAAATATTGGAGCAGGTTGCAGGTCCTATTGACGGCTTCTGCTCGGGAATCGGCACCGGCGGAACAATAACAGGTATAGGTGAGGTGCTCAAGGCACAGAATCCGCAGATTACCATATGGGCAGTTGAGCCTGAAAATGCTGCAATTCTTGCCGGCGGAACTGTGGGGACTCATAATCAGATGGGTATCGGCGACGGTGTTATACCTGATATTCTTAATCAGAAAATATTTGAGGATATCTGCATTATAACTGATGAAGAGGCTATTCAGACCTCTAAGGATCTTGCAAGGCTTGAGGGCATTATGTGCGGAATCAGCAGCGGAACAAATGTTGCTGCAGCAAAGAAGCTGGCTAAAAAGCTTGGTAAGGGTAAGACTGTTGTTACTGTCCTTCCCGATACTGCTGAAAGATATTTTTCTACTCCTTTGTTTGAAAATGATTAATCTTTATTTTATAGGTATAATAAAATGATTTTAAGAACTCCGTCTTTTTATAAAGACTTCAAATGCATTGCGGGTGCCTGCCCTGATTCCTGCTGTCAGGGATGGGAGGTTGATGCCGATGAGCAGTCACTTGAATACTATAAAAACCTCACAGGTGATATAAGGAAAAAAATTGACAGTGTACTTGATAAGGATGAATTTGGCAACACAATATTCAAGCTTGCTGATAAAAAGCGCTGTCCCTTTTTGAATCATGAAAATCTCTGCGATATGCATATTGCTATTGGAGGTGAGCACACACCTTATACCTGCCGTATGTTCCCAAGGTTCATTAACGATTTCGGCGGCACACGGGAAATGGGTGTATCATTTTCCTGCCCTGTGGCAAGTGATATGATGTGGGGATTAACAGAGCCTATGAGCTTTGTTGACGAGCTTAACGATTTGCCGCCTGAGCTTAATGAAATTGATGCACAGACCTATTTTTATCTGTCAAAGACAAGAAAAAAAGCCTTTGATATTGTGCAGGACAGAAGTCTGCCGATTTATCAAAGACTTATTAATCTGCTTGATTTCGGTGTGGAAACTCAGCAAGATTTGGAAGAGTATAAAGAAGGAACAGACCCGATTCCGTTTTTTGATGTTTTTCGTAACCCTGAGCTTATCAATCCTCAGTGGCTTGAAAGAGTAGATAATGGTTCTGTAAAGCCTGTGTCTAACGAGGTGTTTAATGAAAACATTGCATCATATTTTATATTCAGATATTTTTTAACAGCCGTAAATGATTATGATGTTCTTTCAAAAATCAAAATGGCAGTTATCGGTGTGTTAATTGTTACATATTTCGGTGAGGATAGCTGGACAATCCACCTCTGGAGTAAGGAAACAGAGCATTCGCAGTATAATATGGACAGGTATAAAAAACTTCTTAAAGAGGCAAAATGTCTTTCTGTTGCTGAGCTGAAAAGTAAGCTGACGGGTTAACATATCTGATGGTAAAAATGAACAGAAATTATAGGGGAAATATATGGACATTGTAGCAAAGAAGAATTATACCAAGGAAGCGGTTTTGGTTTGGGCTGAGCAGGTATTGTCGGGTTACTTTAATTGCGGGATAAGTAAAATTAAGTATTGCGGTGGTGGCTATTTCGGCTATGTCTATTATGCTGAAATAAGCGTCAAGCCTTATCGTGTTGTAATCAAAGCCTGTTTAGCAGATGAAATGTGTGAAAATGAAGCACGGGATTTAAAACTGATAGGCGAAGGTTGTCCGGTTGCGGTTCCTGAAGTATATTTTACAATAAAAGCAAGCAAGTCGATTCCTATTGACTTTATATGTATGCAATATATGCAGGGTGGAACATACGCCGGTATCGGTATGTTTCTTGCCTTCAAATCTAAAGCTGCAAAGGCAGCGTATGCTGATAAGGTTACGGATGCACTGCTTTTCTGGCACAGTCAGACTAACGAATACTATGGCTTGACAGGCAATGCCGTATATACCGATTGGTTTGATTATTATAGACCGCTGGCACTTGACATACTGAATAGTTCGCAGGAAAGAACCGATTTGGTTTCAAATGATGTCAGTCTGTTGATGCGACAGGCTTTTGATAAATTTGATGTCATATTTTTTGAGCCTGTAGATAAGCCATCACTTGTTCATGGTGATTTAAATGTGTGGAATATTCTGTGTGACAAAAATTTAAAGGTTACCGCTATAATAGATCCACTTGAAAGCAAGTGGGCAGATAGAGAATTTGATTTGTTTCAGCTCAGAAATCAAACAGGTGATAAACTGGATTTATATAATACATACAAGCGTAAATATAAAACCTCAAAAAACTGTGATATAAAATGTGCATTTTATGGGCTGTTTAATGAGGTGTATTGTACAATAAAAGCGAATCTGCCATTAAATGAAAATAACTTTTATTATAAATGGCTGAAAAAAGAACTCGATAAAACTTAACAAAACAATCATAAAAAAGGCAGATACCTGACAAGGTGTCTGCCTTTTTTATGCTGTTATACGTAAATTCTCTTTATTCTCGGGTTTACCATCAATGGTGAAATGTCAACCGTTGCGGTGTCACCGATTTTTACATCACTGCCTGTTACATCAACGGCGGTATGGCTTAAACCGATTTCACCGATAACGCTATACATTCTGCCTTCAATTTTAACATACATTTGCTTTTTGTTCAGATATTTTTTTAACTGAGATAATACGGACCTTAGGTCTGCTATCTCTTTTTCCTTAGCAAGTCCGAAGCCATCATAGTGACCGATAGGAACGATGGCAATTTTCGTTTCTCTTTTTGTTTTATAAAGTCCGTTGTAGCCAACAGAGTATCCGGCAGGTACGGTTTTAATTTCAATAACCTCAGCTTCAAGCCTGCCGAGTCTGTTCAGCTTTGTTTTGCTCTGTGTTATTACTCTGCCTGTGAAAGCTGAGCCTACTCTTACACTGTCAAGGCATACATCACTGACGTTGAGCAGAGCAGGGGAGTTGGCAGCGTGGAGAATGCCGACCTTTTTTCCTGCCTTTTCAATCTGTGCCATAGTGTCCTTGAATAATTCAAGCTGAGTTTTCGTGAGTGCTGTGTTCGTAAATGCTGATGAAAAATGAGTGTATGCACCGATGAAATCAAGGTTTTCAAAATCATAGCATCTGATTGCTTCTTCAACCTCGCTTGGCATAAAGCCGTAGCGACCCATTCCTGTATCTATTTTCAGATAGCATTTGGTTTTTACACCAAGGTCTTTAGATACCTTGTCCATTATTTCGGCAGAATTGAGTGAGCCGATTGTGGCAATGCATCCGTTTTCGGCAACAAGTTTTGCTTCATCCTCAATACAGGTTGAACGCATAACGAGTATGTCCTCATCCTCAAGAATCTCTTTTAATTCTGTAATATCATCAACCTCTGTAACAGCGAAGGTTTTAATGCCGTTATCCTTGAGTACAGTGCTGAATTCCTTAATGCCGAAGCCATAGCCGTTGCCTTTAACAACTCCGATAATGGGTACTCCTGCCTTGTCCTTAATCAGCTTTATATTCTCTTCAAGTAGCTTTTTGTCAATTATATATCTGCTCATATTATTACCTTATCTTTTCAAGCACCTTTGTTGCAAGATTATATAAATTATATACAGGCTTGTTAATTACATAGTCAAACTCGCCGACAAACTCTTTCATATATCCGCCGAAGCCGTGTTTGAATCGCCATAGTCCGTAATGTGGGTTATCAGGATTCCGGCAGTCACCGGAAATACCGCCGAAGTCATATACCTTACAGCCGCACTCCATACCCCACTGCATCATAGCCCACTGCAAAGCATAGTTCGGGTAAACATTTCGATGAGCGTTTGAAGATGCACCATACTGGTATTTCATAACATTCTGACCCCATTTGATAGCAATTGTGCCTGCAATCGCCTTGCCCTCATAATATGCCATATAGAGTCTTGCGTCATCTGTCATACAATCAAGTATTTTTGCAAAGTATTCCTTTGGTCTTGTTGAAAAGCCGTCACGTTCGCCGGTCTCACTCATAATTCTGACAAAATCATCAAGTGCCTCTTTACCGCAGATTTTAACCTCGACACCTTTTTTGGGGGCTTTTCTGATTCTGTTTCTGTAGTCACTCTTGAATGTGAGCATAAGCTCATCTTCGCTGAGCCCGTTGTAATCAAAACAGTAAACAAATCTTGGCTGAACATTTTCAAAATCCATACATCCCGGGTTTAATTCGGTGAAGCCTTTTTTTATCAGATGCTCTTTGTATTCCTTATTTTCAATAACAATTTCAGGGTCGATTTTCAGACAGTAGGCACCGTATTCCCTGCCCACCTCAAGCAGTGCGTGAAAGAGCTTGTCGAAGGTGTCAAAATCATTCTCATCACAAACAAAACCGCGGCAGCAGTACATCAGTGACTTTTTAATAACAGGAATACTCCTGATTAAAACAGCCGCAGCACCCTTGATTTCACCGCTTTCATCCTTAAGCATTACTGCTTCAAATTTCCATGCGTCTTTAACTCCTGCCCATTTTGACGAGTGCTGAAATAATCCCTTAGGGTGTTTTTTTATAAAGTTCTCATATTCTTCTAAATTATTGCTGTTAACTCTTACAATCATTTTTTATATCTCCAATTAAAACCTATTCTGACTATTAATTATAACAAATCCGTCAACTGTTGTCTATATTGACTTTTTACATTTTTTAGTATACTATAAATATATTATATTATTAATACAAAGGGGAGTATTATGGCTAAATTCAGATGGGAGGATCCGTCGGTCTATAATGTTAATAAAGAGGACGGACACGCACTTTTTTTGCCTTATGACAGCGAGGCTGAGGCTCTCGCGGCTGAGAGTGAAAAGTATAAACAATCTCTTAACGGAATGTGGAAATTTTACTGGCAGATGGGCATTGACAATCAGCCTGATGCTTTCATTAATAAAGATTTTGACGATTCCGACTGGGATGAGATAAAAGTTCCGTCTGTGTGGCAGACCGAAGGGTATTCCGTGCCGTATTATTATGCCAGCACTTTTCCCAAGGCAATCAGCAGAAGCAGACATAAAATTCCGTCAATTAACCGCAAAATGCAGGAAATAGGCTTTTACAGAAGAAGCTTTGTTCTTGACAAAGCTCTTGAAGGGAGAGAAACTTTTCTGCATTTCGGTGCGGCAAAGGCTGCTCTTGAGGTTTATGTAAACGGTGATTTTGTCGGATATTCCCAAGCCTCTATGACTCCTCATGAATTTGATGTTACCAAATATTTGACCGAGGGTGAAAATGTTGTTTGTGCCAAGGTTTACAGATACTGTGACGGAACATATCTTGAGGATCAGGATATGTGGTGGCTTTGCGGCATTTATCGAGAGGTCTATCTGTATGGTGAGTCTAAGGTGTGCTTAAGGGATTTTTATGTCAGAACTGATTTTGATGTAGATTTCAAGGACTCTGATTTAACCCTTGATATGTTTATAAAAAACTATGACGGCACAAAAGGCAAGCTTACAGCAAAAGCAAAGCTTATTACTGACACGGGCAGGGAAATTGAGCTTGGTGATAAATCTGTAAAGCTCACTGTACGTGATGAAAAAATTACCATTAACCAAACTGTAAAAGCCCCTAAAAAGTGGTCTGCAGAGCACCCGAACCTTTATACGCTCGTTATGACTCTTATTGTCAATGGTGATGTTGTGGAGGTCAAAACTTATCAGATAGGCTTTAAAAAGGTTGAAATTAAGGGTGAAAAAATATATTTCAATGGTATGCCGTTAATGCTTCATGGTGTTAACCGCCACGATTTTGACGGCGACTGCGGTTGGGCTGTGCCGAAGGATAGATATACTCAGGATCTTGATATTATGAAACAGAATAATATCAATTCAATCCGTACCTCACATTATCCGAATGATCCATACTTTTATGAAATGTGCAATAAATACGGCTTTTATGTTATGGACGAATGTGAGGTTGAGAGCCATGGTGTCCGCCGAAAGGGGGTTCCCGGTTCAAACCCGATGTGGACAGGTCAGACTGTTGACCGAATGGAGCGTATGGTGCTGCGTGACAGGAATAATCCCTGTATCTTTATGTGGTCACTTGGCAATGAAGCCGGTGACGGCGATAACTTTATGAAGATGAAGCAGGCAGCACTTGCACTTGATGATACACGTCAGTTTCATTATGAGGGGGATTTTGACCAGACAAAGAGTGATGTTATATCACGTATGTACCCTACGGCAGATGTTATGGAAAAGCTTGGAAACAAGCAGGAAATTTCAATTTCTTTTTATGATAATATTGCAAATCAGCTTGCGGCAGACAGTAAGCCCATTAAGCAGGAAATGTATGAGGGCAAGCCGATTTTGCTTTGTGAATATGCGCATTCTATGGAAAATTCACTCGGTAACTTTGATGAATACATAGCTGATTTTGAAAAATATGACAATATGTGCGGCGGATTTATCTGGGATTTTGTTGACCAGGCATTGCATACTGTTGATAATGCTGGTAATGAAAATTGGCTTTATGGAATCGACTTTGAGGGCAAGGAGCCGAAAAAGCTGCTTGACATTCCGAATACTACTGCAATGACAGGCTCAAACAGGGCACTCTGTGCCAATGGTATAATCGGTGCCGACCGTGTTCCTCATCCACAGATTTTGCAGGTCAAAAAGGGTTACCAGTATATTAAGTGTGAAGAATTTGATGTAAAGATCGGCAAATTCAAGGTTAAAAATAAATACCTGTTTACCAACATCAGTGCATTTAAATGTAAGTGGGAGCTCAAGGCTGAGGGCGAGCTTGTTGAGAGTGGTGAGCTTGACAAATTTGAGTGTGAACCTCTTTCGGAAACCTTTATAACAATACCTTATTCATATGACAGTATTCCAAAGGACAAAGAGGTTGTTCTGACAATCGGCTTTTTTACTAAGAAAAAGACATTAGGTCTTAAATCAAATTATGAGGTTTCATGGGATCAGTTTATTGTTAATGATATGCCTCAGCCGACAACTCCTGAAAATGCGGGGGATTTAACCTTTGAACACAAGGGCAAAAAGGTTACTGTATATAATGACAAGGTTAAATTTGTTGTTGATAACGGCAGGATAGTCAGCTATCAGCTCAATGGTACTGAAATGCTCCTTTCACCGATTGAGCCGAATTATTTCAGAGCTTTGACAGATAATGATATCGACTTCCTTAATTTTACACCACAGTTCACAAAGCTGCATCCTTTTTATATGTGGCAGAGGGCAACAAAGCATAATTCTGCAGTTAAAACTGTCGCAAAGGCAGGCAGCGATAATACTGTGGAGATTAATGTTGCTTACAGCACACAGGGATTAAAAAATTCAGTAGCTGCTTTCAAGCTTTATCCGAACGGCAGAATTTACATTTATCACAGTGCAGTTCCTAAATCCAATATGCTCAGATTCGGGTATAAAATGACTCTGCCAAAGGAAATGGAATATGTTACCTGGTACGGCAGAGGTCCGCTGCCAAGCTACTGTGACCGAAAAACCGGTTATAAGATTGATAAGTATTCTTCAACTGTTACAGATATGGAATACCGCTATATGCGTCCTCAGGAGTCATCCAACAGGGCTGATGTGCGTTATTTCACTATAACAAATAAAAAGGGAAAGGGACTGAAATTTATTTCATATTTCAGTGACCCGTTCAATTTCTCGGCTTATCATTACACAACTGATGGTCTTGACAAAGCAACACACATCAATAATATTCCATATGAAGATATTACAACAGTTAATATTGACCATATGCAGGTTGGTGTTGGCGGTGATTTGCCGGGGCAGGCATTTGTGCGTGAGCCGTATATAATGAAAAAAGGAGTTAAGCAGGCATATTCCTTTGTTATTGAGCCTGTTGAATAACGTATGAAAAGAGTTTTTGCATTTATAGGTTTTACTGCTGCACTGACTCTTGTTATACTTAATATTATTCCCTACAATTATGCAGGGCTTGTTTTATCAATAGCAGTGGTGTTTTTTGTTGCATCACTGCTTATTAAATTTACAAGGGAAGGTAAGGTTATATGCGTTGTGCTTGGCAGCATTGTGTTTGCAGGCACAATGTTTATGCTTGTAAGCGACAGCAGTGTAATACCTGCAAAAACGCTTGAACGGAAGTCTGCCGATGCTGTGTTTCAGATTATAGATATACCTGAATATAATGAGGATAGCAATACTTATACATATATTGTCAAAACAACAAAAATTGATATGGCAGGCTCACCGCAAAGTATTAAGGTTTATCTTAAAAGTGATGAAAAGCTTGAAGCAGATTATTATGATGATGTTTCTGCCAAACTGTTTTTCTATTCAGCGGGAGAGAATTCCTTTAAAAGCTATGGTCTTTACGGTGACGGAATTTATGTGTGTGCACGGCTTAATGAAATCGGAGCTGTTGCAGTGACTTCTGATAAGCCGATAAATTATTATTTTATTGAGCTGAGAGAATATATTAATTCAATTATATTAAGCAGTCTTTCGGGTGACAATGCAGGACTTAGCCTTGCACTTTTAACGGGCAGTAAAAGCTATTTATCTGCTGAAGTGCAGAATAATTTCAGAATTTGCGGACTGAGCCATTATCTTGCTGTTTCAGGTTTTCATATATCTTTAATCAGCTTTGGGGCTTATTATTTGATGAAGCTCATTAAAGTTCCCAAAACAATAAATACACTTTTGTCTATGGCAGTTATGCTGATTTATGTAGGCACTGCAGATTTTTCAAAATCTTCGGTGCGTGCAGGAATAATGCTTTCTGTTGTGCTTGTTGCAAAGCTGTTTAATAATAAAGCCGATACGCTTAATTCTTTAGGCCTTGCCGTGCTTATATTATGCTTTAATCCATTCGCAGTTACAGATGCAGGGGCGGTGCTTACTGTTTGCGCAGTTCTCGGAATAACTGTTATATATATAAATGTAATGAAGCATATTAAAATCAAAAATCCTGTTTTATCTTATACAGTAAAAGGTATGATTTTATCAGCGTCAATACTGATTGCAGTTATACCTGTACTTTATCTGTTTTTCGGCAGCGTGAGTGTTCTGAGTGTTGTACTCAATTTGATTATCGAACCCCTGATAACTGTGCTGATTGTTGCAGTAATCGTTTTCTGCTTAATTTACGGCGTGCCGTATTTAACCGATTTTATGGCATTTTCTATTAATATTGTATCTGATATTCTTATAAAGATTATTGATTTTACTGCAAAGCATATGTCATTTCTTTTTCTCGATATTTCAGGCGAAATATTTGGTGTTTCAATGTGTGCGGTTTTTGTGCTTGCAGGCATTATGCTTTTGGTTAAAGGACGGGTTATGATAAAGCAACTGTCCGCTTTTATCTGTATTGTAACGGTTATTTCATCCCTTGTATTCTGTTATCAGCAGAATACTGCCGTAAATGTTTATATAAGCAGATATGGTGCCGTTATGGTCTATGATAAAAACGCAGCAGTCATTATCGGTCTCGATAACCGCTATGACAAGTATTATGCTGAAGGAATTGCTGATAACCGTGATACTGTTTATATTGACAGTGCTTTATATGAATCTGTTGATTTAGCAGATAGCGGTGATAAATATAAAGTAAGTGATAAAATTGCTGTTTCGTATGAAGGAGAAATAATAACTGTCAATTCATTTGATAAAGTCTTTAAAATCTATCCTGCCTGTGTTATAATAGGAGATAATAAATTCAGCCGAACACTCAGTAAGGATTTTTATGATGCAGCATCAACAGAAATAACCTTCAGTGAAAATTCACAGTTGGTTGTAAGGAGGGGAACAGATGGCTAAACTGAACGAACAGGGAATTAAGGAACAGATTAAAACATCTTCATTTTTCAACGCATATTTAATCTATGGCGAGGAGAGCTATCTTAAGGACTTCTATATTTCTCAGATAATAAAAAAGGTTATTGACCCTGCATTTGATTCCTTTAATCTTCATCGCTTTGAGGGTAAGGATACAAGCCTTGACGATATTATTAAGGATGCTCAGATGTTGCCTATGATGAGCGAATACAATCTTGTTTATGTTCGTGATTATCCTGTTGAAAAATCCAAAAATGATATGGCACTCATCAAGGAATTCTTAGATGATGTGCCTGATACTACAATATTTATTCTCTGTTATGATTCTTTGGCAGTTGATACAAAGTCCTCTGCGTTCAAAAAGCTGATAACTTATTTTGATAACGCCGGTGCTGTTATTAATATGGAGAAAAGGAGCGAGCGAGAGGTTGCAAAGCTTCTTGCAGCAGGTGCCAAGCGGAGAAAAGCAACCCTCAGCACCGATGATGCACAATACCTTATTTCTGTTTCAGGGAATGATATGACTGTTCTTCTTAATGAGTTGGACAAGCTTTGCGGATTTGCTCAGGGCGGTGTTATTACAAAAGAAATTATAGATAATATGGCAACAAAATGCCTTCAGGCAAAAATATATGATTTATCAAAGGCAGTTGTAAGCGGCAATTCCCAGCTTGCTTATAATGTGCTTGACGGTCTTTTTTATATGAAAGAGGACCCTATCCGAATCTCTTCAATAATTATCGGCGTTTATGTTGATATGTACCGTGTCAAGTGTGCAAAAACGGCAGGTCACTCTTACAGTGACGTTGCAAAGCATTTTAATTATAAAAACAGAGAATTTGCACTGCGCAATGCGTCAAGGGATTGTGCCGATATGTCAGAGCAGCAGCTCAGAGCATCACTTGATGTTATAGCCGATACCGATGTTAAGCTTAAAAGTACAGCTATTGACAAACGCTTGCTGCTTGAGGAGCTTGTTGTTAAATTGTTAATGATTGCGAGGGAAAACAGCTATGCTTAAAATTAAAGAGGCTGTTATTGTTGAGGGAAGATATGACAAGCTTAAGCTGAGCAATATTCTGGATACTCTGATTGTTGAAACCAATGGCTTTGGTATATACAATGATAAAGCTAAGCAGCGGTTCATAAAAAAGCTTGCAAGTGAGCGTGGTATCATTGTTCTTACTGACAGTGACCACAGCGGTTTTCAGATAAGACATTATCTTTCCTCGGGTGTGCCGAAGGATAAAATAAAGCATATTTATATCCCTGATATTTACGGCAAGGAAAAAAGAAAAAAAGAGCCCTCCAAGGAAGGTAAACTTGGTGTGGAGGGTATGAGTGAAAGACTGCTGCTTGACCTGTTTGGTAAAGCTGGTATTAACAGTGAAACGGTTGTGTTGGAAAACCCGATAACGAATTTTGACCTTTATGAAATGGGCTTTTCAGGTGTTCCTGACGCTAAAGCAAAAAAGAAAAAATTACTAAAAGCACTGGATTTGCCCGAGTTTCTTTCAACAAATTCATTGCTGTCATATATTAATTCCGCAATGAGCAGGGATGATTTTGAATTACTTGTGAGTCGTCTTTAATATTACAATATTGAAAGCTAATTGTAAGAAAAACTTAAGAAATTCTTTATAATCATTTGCTATAATTTTGTCAGAGGTGATAAGGTGAATATATTAGTAGTTGATGATGAAAAGGAAATTGCTGATTTGGTAGCCTTGATTTTAAAAAATCAAGGCTATAATGTATATAAATGCTACAGCTCTGTTAAGGCACTTGAGTGTATTGAGAACACTGTTCTTGATATGGCAATCTTGGATGTTATGCTTCCTGAGATTGACGGTTTGGAGATTTTGAAAAAAATAAGAGAAAAATATACCTATCCGGTTATTCTGTTGACAGCTAAGGTTGAAACCAATGATAAAATTGCCGGACTTTCGTTTGGTGCCGATGATTATATCACAAAGCCCTTTGAGCCTATTGAGCTTTTGTACAGGGTCAAAGCACAGCTGAGAAGATATACAGATTATGATGCGATTAATAACAAGGATACTTATAGCTACGGCGGTCTGTATCTTAATAAAAATGAGCATATCTGTAATCTTTATGATAAGAGAATAGATTTAACACCGACTGAGTTTAAAATACTCTGGCATCTTTGTGAAAACTCCGGTACTGTTGTTTCGGCTGAGGAGATTTTTGAAAAGGTATGGAAAGAGAAATATCTTGACTGTAACAATACTGTTATGGTGCATATAAGAAGAATCAGGGAAAAGCTGGGTGAGCCTGCGAAAAATCCAAAGTATATCAAAACCGTGTGGGGAGTTGGATATAAGGTTGAGAAGGGATAAAACAAATTTTAAGAGTAAGCTGATTATAAAATTCTTTGTTGAAACAGCCGCCTTTACCGTGCTCTGTATTCCTGTGCTGTTGATATTAAATTCATATTATCAGGATTATTATGATAAGCTGGAGGAATTTGACAAAAGCACAGCCGAACACGTATCCTCATATAACGTGCTCTGGTTTATTGTTTTTTATTTTACAATGCTTCTTGTAATTGCTGCTGTAAATATCTGTAAAGCAGGCAGCTATATTGATAAAAGCTACAGGACAATAAATAATTTCACACTTGAAGAGCGTGAAAAAATCAGCTATCCCCAAATTATGGACAGTTTTAAGCTTAAAGCACTTGAGGTTGAAAATGAGCTCTTGTTTAAAGAACGCGCTGCAAGGGAGGCAGAGGAAAAGAAGAATGACCTTGTGGTTTATCTGGCGCATGATTTGAAAACTCCGCTCACTTCAATCATAGGTTATCTTACTCTTTTAGATGAAACACCCAATCTGCCTGTTGAGTATAAAGCGAGATATACCCATATTACTCTTGACAAAGCTTATCGTCTTGAGCAGCTTATCAATGAGCTGTTTGATATAACAAGATTTAATTTGCAGGCAGTAGCTCTTGAGCATAACAGAATAAATCTGTCACTTTTGCTTCAACAGATTGTTGAAGAATTTTATCCATCCTTTAAACAGAAAAATATTACTGTTGAGGCACAGATTGATTCAAAAATTATGCTTGTAGGTGATGCAGACAAGCTTGCAAGGGTTTTTGATAATCTGATAAGAAATGCTGTCAGCTACAGCTATGATAATACCGTGTTGAAGATTTTTGCAAATGCAGACGAAAAGTATGCTCATATCTGTGTAAGGAATATAGGTGACCGAATCCCGGAAGAAAAACTGCAGATTATTTTTGAAAAGTTTTTCAGAGCCGATAATTCAAGAGGTACGCAGAGCGGCGGAGCAGGGCTTGGTCTTGCCATAGCACGTGAAATTGTTGAGCTTCATAATGGCGTTATAAAAGCCTTTAGCTATAAGGACTATACAGACTTTCTTGTAACGCTGCCTCTTAATGTTTAATAAATCTTAAGATGATTTTAATAAAGTCTATATTTATTCTTTAACCTCCTGCTGTATAATGATTTACATCAGGAGGAGATTTATTTTATGAAAAGAAAAACCAGACAAAGTTTAATTTTTTGCACAGCAATTATACTTGTTATTGCAGTATCCTTTTTTATAACGTATAAGGCAGTTAACAATAACGACAGTGAAGCAGAATCCCAGCTTCAGATTACTGCCGGTCAGAAAGTGATAGACGATGTACAGGAATATGCATCTGCTCATGGTTATTCAATGAGCGATTATCCTGCAAGGCTGCTGACTCTGCTTGAAAATCATCCCGACAGTGCAGATTTTGTTATGGAGTATCCGAAATATAAGGATAAAACCTCGCAGCCGAATATGAAGGAATATACAAAATGCAGCAGTGTACCTCTTTTTATTCAGTGGGATCAGCGCTGGGGATACGCAGCGTACGGTGACGGTATTGTGGGACTTGACGGCTGCGGACCAACCTGCCTGTCTATGTGTGCTGTGTATTATTTACAGGATACCAAGCTTTCACCTGATTATATCGCTGACTACGCTTACAGAAAAGGCTATTATAAAAATGGTGTAGGCTCAACCTGGGATCTATTCACCAAGGGCGGAACAAAGCTTGGCTTGACAGTAAAAGAGCTTCCGCTGGATGAAACGGTTATGAAAAATGCACTGCAGCAGGGAGATTCGATTATATTGTCACTCGGTGAAGGTGATTTTACAACAAAGGGTCATTTTATTGTTGTAACAGGTTATACCAATGAGGGATTTAAGGTTAATGATCCCAACAGCTATAAAAATTCCGATAAGCTTTGGACATATGAACGTCTTTCACCTCAAATCAAAAATCTATGGTCAGTGAACAAATGATGACTGAATAACTAAAAAAGAGAGGTTTATGACCTCTCTTTACTAATATATAATATTTATAATATTACAACTTTACTCCTCTGCTCCGTTCCGCAGGGCAGGGGGTTTTTATATCCCAAATTATAAAGGTCTGTGCAGCGGCATTCAAGCTCAAATAATTTTTTGCCGTATTCATTGAGTTCGTCGATGTCACTGTATCGGCTTATAATAGGTAAATCAGCACTTTTTTTCATTTTGGCAAGAATTTCCTGTCCTTTGCTGTTAAAGCCTAACATCCTGATGTACGGAGCTTTTTCGGTGTATGCTTTGCTGATGCCCAAATAGGCTTTTAGAATGATTCTTCTTATTCTTGAATGGGTATAGCGTTTTGTTTTTATATTATCATAAAGCGTTTCAAGTGAGGTTGAAACCTTGACCATATCAACAATTCTGTTTTCAAGCCCTTCTGTTACATCCTCAATTTTTAAAAAATCATTTGCCGTCATACAGCGTAGCTTTGCGAGAACGGCTGTTTCACAGTTTTTCATAGAGCAGATTTCATCTTCGGTTAGCTTCTTTCTTATTTCCGATGCACTGAATTTTTCATCGTCACTGTCATGACCCTTTCCGATTCTTCTTACAGCAGTGCAGGGGAGCTTTGCCGATTTTAAATATTCAATTGCTAAAATATTGTTTGGTGTATCCAAAATATCTGAGTTTATAACCATTTTTCTGGCAGCCGGGTAGGATATACCTTTTTTCATTTCTGCTTTTATTTGTTGCTCGTTTTCTGTTATCTCATACGTCATTTTTTTAAGTTTACCAATATCATCGCATTCAGCACCGAAAGCAATTCTGTCAACTGCATTTGCTGCTTCGAGCAATTCTACACCTGCCCTTGCAAAGCCCTCGGCTGACCTGAGAGAATATGCACAGGGCAGTTCGATAACTAAATCAGCACCGTTTTCAAGTGCCGATTTTGCACGTGTGAATTTGTCATAAACAGCAAATTCTCCGCGCTGAACGAAGTTGCCGCTCATAACACAGACGACACCGTCATTTTCATTTTTTACACTGTCAATAAGATATTTATGCCCTGCGTGGAAGGGATTAAACTCGCAAATTATTCCTGTTATCATATTTTTTACCTAAAAGTCCTTGACAATATTATATATAATATATTATTATAATACTAAATTAATATATTAAATTCAATATGCGGAGGAAATATTTTGAAAATTTTAGTTATTAATTGCGGAAGCTCATCCCTTAAATATCAGCTTATGGATATGGAGAATGAGTCTGTTCTCTGCAAGGGTGCTATTGAGCGTATCGGTCTTGAAATCAAGGGCGGAGAAGAAAATGTTATTATTAAGGTGAATGATGAAAAGTTCACATATGATAAGGAATTACCAACACATACCGATGCATTTAATGAGGTTAAGTTCATTCTTTCAGAGGGTGAGCATAAGGTTATCGACTCTTTTGATGAAATTGATGCTATCGGTCACCGTTTTGTTCAGGGCGGTGATAAGTACACCAAGAGTGTTCTTATTGATGCTGAGGTTGAAAGGGTGGTAGAGGAGCTTTCACCTCTCGCACCGCTTCACAATCCTGCTAATCTTCAGGGCTATCGTGCCTGCCGAGATGTTGTTGGTGAGTCAGTACCTCAGGTTGCTGTTTTCGATACAGCCTTCCACAGCACTATGCCTGCTAAGGCTTATATGTATGCAGTGCCTTACGAGTATTATGAAAAGTATGGTGTTCGCCGTTACGGCTTCCACGGTACATCACACAAGTTTGTTTCTCACAGAGTTGCAGACAGAATCGGCAAGGATATTAAGGATTTAAAGATTATTACCTGTCACCTCGGCAATGGTTCTTCAATCGCTGCCGTTAAAAATGGTAAGGTTATTGATACTTCAATGGGCTTTACTCCGCTTGACGGCTTTATGATGGGTACTCGCTCAGGCGGTGTTGATCCTTCAGTTGTTACATTTATTATGAAAAAGCTTGGATTGACTCCTGATGAAATGGATGCAGTTCTCAACAAAAAGTCAGGTGTCAATGCTATTTCAGGTGTTTCGTCAGATGACAGAGATATCTGTGCTGCTCAGGCAAGAGGTAATTCAAGAGCTATCCTTGCACACGAAATGCAGGCATATGAAATTGCTAAGTACATTGGTTCCTACGCTGCTGCTATGAACGGCGTTGATGCTGTCGTATTTACAGGCGGTATTGGTGAAAACGGTGTATGGCTTCGTTCAAAAATCTGCTCATATCTCGGCTATCTTGGTGTTGAGATTAATGAGAACATTAACGAAAAAACACAGAAGGGTGCTGAGGCTGAGCTTACAGAGCCGACTGATAAGGTAAGAGTTTTCATTCTTGCTACTGATGAAGAGCTTACAATTGCACGTGATACTGCAGAGATTGTAGCTGCATTATAATTTGCTATAGGTATATTTTTTCATACAATTTCAAGAGAAGGAGGAGTTTTCAATGCCGGAGATTAAGTACGAAATCACAGAGCATCTTGGCGTTATTTCCGAAACCACAAGAGGCTGGACCAGAGAAGTTAATATGATTTCCTGGAACGGACGTGAGCCGAAGATTGATGTTCGTGACTGGTCACCCGATCATTCAAAAATGAGCAAGGGTCTTACATTTACCGTTGAAGAGGTTAAAGAACTTACAAAGCTTATTGAAAAGCTTTAATAAAAGATTTTTAAGGGCAACTCTCTGTTGCCCTTAGACTTTTGTTTAAGACAGTTAATTTTTTCAGCAATAAGAGTTAAATAACGATTTAAAATCGAGGTATATATATTATGGAATGGACTTCATTAAATGATTTAAGAGAAAAATATTTGTCTTTTTTTGAAAGCAAGGGTCATCTCAGACTGCCAAGCTTTTCATTAGTTCCGAACGGGGATAAAAGCCTTCTGCTTATAAATTCGGGTATGGCGCCTATGAAGAAATACTTCACAGGTGAGGTTACACCTCCGAGAAACAGAGTTACAACCTGTCAGAAGTGTATCCGTACTCCGGATATTGAAAATGTCGGCAAAACTGCACGTCACGGCACATTTTTTGAAATGCTTGGTAATTTCTCATTCGGCGACTACTTTAAAAAAGAGGCTACTGCCTGGGCTTGGGAATTCTGCACCAAGGTGCTTGAAATGCCTGTTGATAAGCTCTATATCACTATTTATGAAAATGATGATGAGGCTTTTGAAATCTGGACAAAGCAGAATGGTGTTGCACCTGATCATATTGTCAGACTTGGTAAGGAGGATAATTTCTGGGAGCACGGTTCAGGTCCTTGCGGTCCTTGTTCTGAAATTCATTTTGACCGCGGCGAAAAATACGGCTGCGGTAAGCCTGACTGTGGTCCGGGCTGTGAATGTGACAGATATGTTGAGTTCTGGAACAATGTTTTCACTCAGTTTGATAACGATGGCAATAACAATTACACACCTCTTGCTCATCCGAATATTGATACAGGTATGGGTCTTGAAAGACTTGCTTGCATTATGCAGGACGTTGACAATATTTTTGAGGTTGATACCATTCAGAATATTATGAAAAAAATCAGTGAGATTGCCGGTGTTAAGTATCACGATGATGAAAAGAATGATGTTTCACTTCGTGTTATTACCGACCATATTCGTTCGTCAACCTTTATGATCGGTGACGGTGTTATTCCGTCAAATAACGGAAGAGGCTATGTTCTTCGCCGTTTAATCAGACGTGCTTGTCGTCACGGAAGGCTTCTTGGTGTCAATGAACCTTTCCTTTACAAAGTGTGCGATACTGTGATTTCTGAAAATGAGTTTGCTTACCCTGAACTCAAGGATAAAGCTGAGCTTATAAGAAAGGTTATTCTTGCTGAGGAGGAAAGCTTCGGCAAAACAATTGATGCCGGTCTGGCACTCCTTGACGAATATATTTCAAATATGGATGGCAAGGTGTTCTCGGGTGAGGATGCATTCAAGCTTAATGATACCTACGGCTTCCCGCTTGATTTAACTAAGGATATTCTTGAGGAAAAGGGAATTACCGTTGATGAGGACAAGTTCAATGCATTGCTTGCTAATCAGAAGGCGACTGCTCGTGCTGCACGTAAGGATGCAGGTGCAGATGCGTGGAAGGGCGAGTCTGTGAAGATTGAAACTGCGAAAACCGAATTTGTAGGCTACACTGATTTTGAATGCAGTGCTAAGGTTGCTGCAATTGTTAATTCCGATGGAGAGCTTGTTGATATGCTTGGTGCTGATGAGCAGGGTGTTGTTGTTCTTGATAAAACACCGTTTTATGCACTGTCAGGCGGACAGGTAGGTGACAGCGGTATACTGAAAAAGGATGACGGCAATGTGTTTACCGTTGCGGATACAACTAAGAATGCTGATGGTATATATCTTCACAGCGGCAGCGTTTCAAGAGGTATTATCAGTGTAGGTGATACTGTTTGTGCGAGCATTAATGAAATCAGACGTAAGGCTATTATGAAAAATCATACAGCGGCGCATTTGCTGCAGGCGGCTTTGCGAGAGGTGCTTGGTACACACGTTGAGCAGGCAGGTCAGCTTGTTAATGAATACGAGGTTCGTTTTGACTTTACACACTTTAATCCTATGACAGCAGATGAGCTTGCAAAAACAGAACTGCTTGTCAACACATTCATTATGGATTCTATTGCGGTTGAAATGAAGGAAATGCCTATTGAAGAAGCTAAGAAAATGGGCGCAATGATGCTCTTTGGTGAAAAGTACGGCGATATTGTTCGTGTTGTTCGGGCGGGTGAATTTTCAACAGAATTCTGCGGCGGCACCCATGTTTCTAACAGCGGCGAGCTTGGATTGTTTAAAATTGTTTCTGAGTCATCTGTTGCTGCCGGTGTTCGCAGAATTACTGCACTTACAGGTATGAATTTGCTTGCATATCTCAATCGCAGTGAAAATATGGTTAAGCTTGTTGCAGCGGCATTGAAAACTGCTGAAAATGAAATCAGTGAAAAAGCATCTGCTGTCGTTGCGGAGCTCAGAGATAAGGACAGGGAAATCCAAAAGCTGAATGCCGAGCTTACAAAGCTGAAGAGTGCAGATATGTTCTCAAAGCCTGTGGATATTGACGGTCTTGAGGTTTATACAGCTAAGGTCGAAGGTACAACACCTGATGCACTTCGTTCAATGGGTGACGATTTGAAGGCAAAGGGTGACAATGCTGTAGCAGTTGTGGCAGGCGTTAATGGTGATAAGGCTAACCTTGTTGCCGTGTGTGGTAAAGAAGCAATTGCCAGGGGTGTCAAAGCCGGTGATCTTGTTCGTGAAATTGCTAAGCTCGCAGGCGGTGGCGGCGGAGGTCGCCCTGATTCGGCTATGGCAGGAGCTAAGGATTTGTCCAAGCTTGATAATGCAATTGCTGCAGTAGCAGATACTGTAAAATCTTTGATGAAATAACAGAGGTGTAGTATGTGTATTTTTTGTGAAATAATAGCAGGCAATATACCATCAACCAAGGTCTATGAGGATGATATGATTTTAGCATTTAAGGACATTAATCCTGTTGCACCTGTTCATATCATAGTTGTTCCGAAAGAGCATATTGAAAGTGCTGCCGAAATTACAGACAGCAACAGCAAATATGTTGCTCATATATTTGAAAAAATCCCTGAGATTGCAAAAACGCAGGGGATAGAGTCCTACAGAATTATTAACAACTGCGGTGAGGATGCCGGGCAGACAGTTAAGCATCTGCATTTTCATCTTATTGGTGGTGTTAAAATGGGGGAGAAAATAATATGAGTGATGCATATTATAATTTAAAAATTGCAGGAGTTGAGCGTCAGCTTAAGCGTTTTCCTGTGTCGGATAAGCTTGACATTGCAGCTTTTATATTGTTTGGTGATGTTGAGCTTACAACCGCCTGTGCGACAGCACTGCTTGAAAAGGTGCCTGAGTTTGACTACATTGTTACACCTGAGGCAAAATCAATTCCGCTTGCTTATGAAATGAGCAGACAGTGCGGAAAAAAGTACATAGTTGCCCGTAAAGCAGTTAAAGTCTATATGGATAATCCTGTTGAATATACCGTAAGAAGTATTACAACTCAGAAGGAGCAAACACTTTATCTCGGTCACGAGGACGGCGATTTGCTTAAGGATAAGCGTGTTCTTATTCTTGATGATGTAATTTCTACCGGTGAGAGCCTTAAGGCTGTTGTAGGTATTGTTGAAGCCTTTGGCGGAAATATTGTTGTTTCCTGTGCTCCGCTTGCCGAGGGCGATGCGGCAGAGCGTGACGATATTGTTTTTCTCGAACAGCTTCCGCTTTTTTTCAAATAAGAGGATATAATAATGAAAAAAGCAATATTGATTTTTCTGTTTGCTATTATGATTATGTCAATTTGTGGCTGTGGCAAGGCAAATGACGATGAAGTGCTGTCTGTACCTGCAACAGAGGTTACAAAATCTGAGCAAAATGAATTTGTTCCTTTTGAAGTGATTAAAAACGATATCGGATTTGTCAGTGAAAAAGGTGCAGTTTACTATAATTCATATCTGTTTAACACAAGCAGCAGAAGTATCACTTATGAGCTTAACGGTGTTATAAAGTATTTTTTGTCCTATAAAAATGATTTGGCTTTGCTTGCTGTTTCAGGGAATCAGCTCTTTTTTAGAGATATTGAGGAAAATATCATATACAGAACAGAGCTGTCTGACGATGTTGCTCTAAGCAGCGGAAAAATGTTTTTTGTTTACAATGGCTTTGCATCAATAATTTCTGTCGGTGATAATACCCTCACATTGAAGACGAATGATAATAAACGTATTGTGCTTAATACGCTGAACGGAGAGCTGACTGAATTAAAGGCTGAATATCTTGCAGAGTTTAAGCCGTTTGATGTAAGTGGTGATTATTTCTCATTTAAAGGATTGGAAAATCTTAATCTTATAACAGAAGGCGGTATTGAAATTATTTTACAATCAAGTGATGATTGTGATGCAATCGCCTACAATAAAGACGGTGAAACAATCAGGCTTTTTGAAAATTCAGCTATCGTTCTTGACTGCATTATTGATAATTCGCTTTATTTTATTGCGGGTTTTTATACTGAAAGTGAGGCACTTTACCGACTTGAATTAATTGAGAGCAACGGAGCTATTACTGACACAGCGTTGAGTCTTGTTACTGACGGGTATTATGGTGTCATCAAGGGCGAAAAAAATCAGTTGATTATTCGTCAGGGAGAAGCAGGATCGTATTATAAATTTGATACAGCCACTGCTAAAATGAGTAACATAAAATATAATTATGCAGATGACGCAAAGCAGTTTGAGTCCGATATTAAAATCAGTGAAAAGCGGGCTGTTGATATTGCCTTGAGCGAGTGTAAGAAAGATAAGTATTTTGATATGGCACCGACACCCACTGATATTAGCGTAAGTGGTGTTGAATTCTTGGTGGATACTGCTTATCCTACTGGTTACCGCAACGGTATTGTTTATGAGGATTATCCGTGGCTTGTGTATAGAGTTAGCCTGAATTCCTTTGCTTATATTGTTACTGTAGATATAAACGCACAGACGGGCAAGCCAACCTTTGTTTCAGCAAGCTTTAAAGATTAATGTTATCAATGACCTAAATGCATAGCGATATGTGTTTGGGTTATTTTTTTGAATTTATACCCAAAAATATGGCATAATATTTTCGGGTGATTTTATGTTTAATGATAATAAAAAGGTCGTAATTGTCGGTGTCGGTATGGTTGGAATGAGCTACGCTTATGCCTTGCTTAATCAGAATATATGTGATGAGCTTGTATTAATTGATATTAATAAGGAGCGTGCGCATGGTGAGGCTATGGATTTGGCACATGGTTTACCGTTTGCACCAAGCTCAATGAAGATTTACGATGGTGAATACTGCGACTGCGGTGATGCTGATTTGGTTGTGATTTGTGCCGGTGCACCGCAGGAGGAAGGGGAGAGCAGACGAAATCTTCTTCAGAAGAATTATAAGGTTTTCAAATCAATTGTTGACCCGATTGTTGCCAGCGGATTTAACGGCGTGTTTCTTGTTGCATCAAATCCTGTTGATATTCTTACACAGGTTGTTTACAGCCTTTCAGGTTTTCCGTCAGGAAGAGTTATCGGTTCCGGAACAACACTTGATTCGGCACGTCTGCGTCATATGATGAGCGAATATTTTAAGATTAATCCAAGAAATGTCCATGCTTATGTTGTCGGTGAACACGGTGACAGCGAGTTTGTTGCATGGAGTAATGCTTTTGTTTCTGTTAAGCCGCTCAACACACTTGCCGCAACCAATGATCAGTTGATGAAGGATATGGAACAAATTGCCGAGGATGTAAGATTGTCGGCGTATGAAATAATTAAAGCAAAAAAAGCAACCTACTATGGTATAGGTATGGTTCTTGCAAGACTCACAAGGGCTATTCTTTTTGATGAAAATTCGGTTTTCACTGTGTCAACCTATCTTAAAGGGGAGTATGGCGTAAAGGGTGTTTATATCGGAGTGCCTGCAATTGTTAACCGCAGCGGTGCCCGTGAGGTGTTGGAGATTAAAATGACTGATGAGGAGAAAGAACTCTTAATGCGTTCTGCAGAAATAATCAGGGAAATGAAAAAAGAGATAGGCATTTAACCTATCTCTTTTTTCATTTTTTTGTTATTCATTATTTTCCATTACATATGTACCGTCAATCATAACAGCAAGTGCATAATTGCCGAATTTGTAATATCTTTTAATGCTGTTGGTAAAGTTCAGATAATCTGATACTGTATAGTTTGTACCATCAATTTTTCTGACCTTATTGTCATCGCAGCACACGTATAACTGACCCTCATCACAGCAGATATGATTTGGTCTTATGAAGGTATGTGCATCAATACCTCCGATTCGCAAATCAACCTTCATATTCTGACAGGAGTAGCGGATAACACAGTTTTCATCAGTGCATACACTCCAAAAATATTTTTCCTCAGAAGCAATGCATTTAATCGGTTTTTCGTGATATTCAAAGCTTCCGCTCCAGTCAAGCTCACCATCGCGGCTGAAAATGCCTGCTTCACCGTTCGGATATATTGCAAGCACTCGTCTGTCGTATAATACTGTCGCATCGCACTGTACAAAGTTAGGTATTATTTCGCTGATACGCCTGAAATTAGCACCGAATTTTTTCAGTAGATATGCACTTTTTGTTGACAAATCAATGCTTTTGTTAACGAAATCAACTACCGAATACTGAACCTTATATTGGTTGGGATTTGTAAGCGGAATTTTTTCAACTATGATTGCAGAAGTGTCACTGTATTTTACAACATCAACAATTTCTCTTTTGCAAATCAGCTCCATATCATTCCTCCTTGCTCAAAGACTCATTTGTTAAATAGCCAAGGGTCAGAAGGCTGTCAGTAAGGTGAACATTTTCTACAAGCACCTCAGGGTGAGCCATTGCAATATCAAAATTTGAAAAATTCCAAAAGCTCTTAACCCCAAGTTTAACAAGCAAATCTGTCAGCTCTCTCATATCATTTGATGGTATGCAGGTAACAGCACAGGTAGGGTGATTGTCAATACAGAAGTTTTCAAGGTAGTCAATGTGGCGAACGGGAATACCTTTAATCATATTTCCGCAAAGTGCCTCATTTTTATCAAAAATACCAATCAGCTTAAAGCTGCTGTTTTTTGAAAATATTTTGTTTGTTACAGCTTTGCCAAGGTTACCTGCACCGATAAGAATCGTTTTAACCTCTTTATCTACGCAAAGAATTTCACCGATTTTTGCGTGAAGCTCAGGAACATTATATCCATAGCCCTGCTGCCCGAATCCGCCAAAGCAGTTAAAATCATGTCTTATTTGTGATGCAGTCAAGCCCATTCTTGCAGCCAGTTCTTTAGAACTGATTCTGATAATACCATTTTCTTTCAGTGATTGCAGAAAACGATAGTATCTGGGCAGTCGTTTAATGACAGATATTGAGATTTCATCTTTATTAGTCATTTTTACCCCTCTTCATAAAATAAACCATAGGGCTTATTTAGTCATTTCAGTAATGGTTTCCATTACGTAGTCGCCGAATTCACTGCAGGTGCAGCCGTTGTCACGACCTGTGATTGTAAGCTTCTTTTCCTCAAACATACACTTGTCAAGAGCAGCTTCAAGAGCGTTAGCCTCTTTCTGATAACCGATGTGTGAAAGAAGCATTACAGATGCTCTGAGCATGGAGCAAGGGTCTGCATACTGACCTCTTCCCTCAGTAATCATTCTTGGCGCTGAGCCGTGGATAGCCTCAAACATTGCATATTTCTTACCAATGTTTGCGGAGCCTGCAGTTCCTACACCGCCCTGGAATTCAGCAGCTTCATCCGTGATAATGTCGCCATAAAGATTAGGAAGAACAAATACCTTGAAGTCCTTTCTTCTCATCGGATCAATAAGCTTTGCTGTTGTAATATCAACATACCAGTCATCCGTAACAATCTCAGGGTAATCCTTACCAATGTTCTGTGCGGTTTTAAGGAATTTGCCGTCGGTTGTCTTAATAATATTCGCCTTTGTGATGATTGAAACCTTGCCCTTATTGTTCTTCTTGGCATAATCATAAGCAAGCTTTGCAATTCTCTCACAGCCCTCCTGTGTAGCAACTGTAAAGTCAACAGCAAGGTCATCTGTAATGTTAACACCGTGTGAGCCGACTGCATAGCCGCCCTCAGTGTTTTCTCTGAAGAATGTCCAGTCAATGCCTTCCTCGGCAACTCTTACAGGACGCATATTTGCAAAAAGGTCAAGCTCTTTTCTCATTGCAACATTTGCTGACTCCACGTTTGGCCATGGGTCACCTGCTCTCGGAGTTGTTGTAGGACCTTTAAGAATAACGTGACAGCTCTTAAGCTCTGCAAGTACATCATCAGGGATAGCTTTGTTGCAAGCTGCTCTGTTTTCAATTGTAAGACCGTCTATTTCCTTGAATGCTACCTTGCCTCTTGCTACCTCATCCTTTAAAAGGAATGCAAGAACTCTTTCGCTCTCTTTTGTAATGACAGGACCAATGCCGTCACCGCCGCAGATACCAATAACAATAGTGTCAAGTGCATCATAGTCAGTGAAATCCTTATCTTCTTTTATCTTCTTTGCTCTTGCAAGCTGTGCTTCCATTAATGAACGGAATTTTTCAACAGCTTCGTCGAGTGCTTTTTTCTCATCAACCATAATTATATCTCCTTTGATTATATCAAATCTTATTTATTCATCTCTCTTGTGTAGTCAAGCAGACCGCCGCAAACAAGCATTGCTCTCTGTCTGTCTGAAAGGTGGCTTGCATCAAGCTCATATTCCTCGCCGCTTGTAATGTTTTTAAGTACTACAGGCTTGTCATTTTCAATACAATCCTTAATGTTCGGTAATGCAAGCTCATCCATCTGATTAATCTTGTCATAATCCTCTTCATTTTTGAAGGTGAAGGGGAGAATACCTGCGTTAACAAGGTTGGCAACGTGAATACGTGCAAAGCTCTTTGTGACAACTGCCTTAACTCCAAGGTAAAGCGGAACTAATGCAGCGTGCTCTCTTGATGATCCCTGACCGTAGTTTGAACCGCCGATGATGATACCCTTGCCCTCAGCCTTGATTCTCTCAGGGAAGCTTTCATCGCATACAGCAAAGCAGTACTGTGAAAGATGAGGAATGTTTGAACGGTAAGGTAAAATCTTAGCACCTGCAGGCATAATGTGGTCAGTTGTGATGTTGTCACCAACCTTAAGCACAGCCTTAGCAGTAATTTCCTCAGGAAGCGGCTCTGTTTTCGGGAAAGGCTTGATGTTCGGACCACGGAGTACCTCAACGCTGTCAGCCTCTTCAGCAGTTGCAGGAGCTTCAATCATATTATCATTAACAATAAACTTTTCAGGCATTGTGATTTCAGGCGCATCGCCGAGCTCTCTCGGGTCTGTTAAATAACCTGTAAGAGCAGATGCAGCAGCAACCTCAGGTGATACAAGATAAATACCTGCATCCTTTGTTCCTGAACGGCCTTCAAAGTTTCTGTTGAAGGTTCTCAGTGATACACCTGCTGAATTAGGTGACTGACCCATACCGATACAAGGTCCGCAGGCAGATTCAAGGATTCTTGCACCTGCATTAATCATATCTGAAAGTGCACCGTTGAGTGCAAGCATATTAAGAACCTGCTTTGAACCTGGGGCAATACAAAGTGAAACAGACGGATCAACGGTTTTGCCCTTAAGGATTGCAGCAACCTTCATCATATCAACATAAGAAGAGTTGGTGCATGAGCCGATTGCAACCTGGTCAACCTTGATTTTGCCGATTTCATCAGTAGTTTTAACACGGTCAGGCATATGAGGGCAAGCTGCCATAGGTGTAAGTGAGCAAAGGTCAATATCAATAACCTCGTCATAAACGGCGTCAGCATCAGGCTGAATTTCTGTCCAGTCAGCCTCTCTGCCCTGAGCCTTTAAGAAAGCAAGTGTGATTTCATCGGAAGGGAAGATAGAGGTTGTGGCACCAAGCTCAGCACCCATATTTGTGATTGTAGCTCTTTCAGGAACTGATAAGGTCTTAACACCCTCGCCGCCGTATTCAATAATTTTACCTACACCGCCCTTAACGCTCATTATGCGAAGCACCTCAAGGATAACATCCTTTGCAGATACCCATGGCTTTAAGTAGCCTGTAAGATTGATTCTTGTCATTTTCGGCATTGGAATATAATATGTACCGCCACCCATAGCAACAGCAACGTCAAGTCCGCCTGCACCCATAGCAAGCATACAGATACCGCCGCCTGTCGGTGTATGGCTGTCCGAGCCGATTAAGGTTTTACCCGGAATACCGAATCTTTCAAGGTGAACCTGGTGGCAGATGCCATTACCGGGTCTGCTGAAATAGATGCCGTGCTTTTTTGTCACAGACTGAATATATCTGTGATCATCCGCATTTTCAAAGCCGGTTTGAAGTGTGTTGTGGTCGATGTAAGCAACTGATTTTTCAGTTTTTACTCTGTCAACACCCATTGCTTCAAATTCAAGATATGCCATTGTTCCTGTGGCATCCTGTGTAAGTGTCTGGTCGATTTTAAGACCGATTTCTGTTCCAACGGTCATCTCGCCTTCAACAAGGTGGGATTTAATTAATTTTTGTGCAAGTGTAAGTCCCATTGATAAAAAATCCTCCTAATTGTTTATAAAATTAACAAAGTTATTTTATTACAAATAACTCGTTCTGTCAATTACAAAACTGTAACAATATAATAAAATAATAATTTTATTATTATATTGAAATAAGTTAACATTTATGTTAAAATATTTTATTATTTTGGAATAGTTTGGGCATAAATATACTGAGGTGTAGTTATGCTAAATAATGAAGATAAAGAACTTAAAAACGAAAGCACGGAAAATGAGGAGCATAGCGGTGCAGAGCCGGAGGTTAACAGCACAAGCTCTTTTGAAACAGGGTCAATTACCGTTTCAAAGGACGGTCATTTTATTCATTGCTTGACAATTATAGGACAGGTTGAAGGGCATTATATTCTGCCCAGCCAAAATAAAACTACCAAATATGAGCACGTAATTCCTCAGCTTGTGGCAATCGAGGAAAGTAAGGAAATAGAGGGTCTTCTGATTATTCTTAATACAGTCGGCGGTGATGTTGAGGCAGGTCTTGCAATTGCAGAGCTTTTGTCAACTATGAAAACGCCTACAGCATCCTTAGTGCTTGGCGGCGGACATTCAATCGGTGTTCCTTTGGCTGTGAGCTGTAAACGCAGCTTTATCGTTCCCAGTGCCACAATGACTGTTCATCCTGTTCGTATGAATGGTTTGGTTCTCGGTGTTCCGCAGACACTGTCGTATTTTGAGAAAATGCAGGACAGAATCGTGAACTTTGTTTCAAATAATTCTAAAATCAGCAGTGAGGATTTTCGTGAGCTGATGATGAAAACAGGGGAGCTTGTTATGGATGTGGGCACAGTTCTTGATGGTGAGGGTGCAGTTAAATCAGGCTTGATTGATGAGCTTGGCGGGCTTTCGGATTCCCTTGATTTTCTCAACAGAGAAATTGAGGAGGTCACACAGTGATTTATACAATAGTTTCTCTTGATGATGTTTTCTATGTAAAGGATAACGCAACTGCTGCAGTTAATTGTGCACGCTCAAGCAATCCTTATGATTATATCCGTGATGGTTTTTATCTTGATAATGCGATGAATGGGGGAGAAGATTATGTCCGTTTTAACGGCAATTTTTCAAGCTATAGGACAAGCAATAGCCTGGGTGCTTCCGATAAGCGAAAGCGGCCACAGTGCAATTTTTCATAACTTTTCGGGGAGATTTACAAATGCCTGCTCACAATTGACAGGCGTTGTACATATTGGTATAGCAATAGGTTTATTTATTGCGTTTTTCAAGCTGTTCAAAATGCTGTTCAAAAATTTTATAGGCGGTTGGAGTGACCTGTTCCATAAACGGCTTGATTTAAAAAATACCAAGTCTTCAAGAAAGTTTATGTATTATACAGTGCTTTCCTTTGTGCCGATGATATTCTATCTCATCCCTGCCGGTAAGTATGGTAATATTTATTCTGTTTTCCATAGGGTTTCATATAATGAAAATCTTGTAGGCGAGGGTATATGTATGCTGCTGACAGGTGCACTGATAATTGTTACCTGCAGTGTGATGGATAAAAAGCTTAATCCTGTTCCGGGAATTTTACAGGCGATAATTATCGGTGTTATTGTGTTTCTTGCTGTGCCGACAGCGGGCTGCTCAGTAATAGGGGCAGTTTTCTGTATTGCTGTAATTCTTGGTATGAATGAAAAAAATGCACTCAGATACTCTGTTGTAATGTCTGTTATGATTCTGCTTGTGATGGGTGTTATTGAGCTTTGCACGGCGGTAACAAAAATAACGATTCTCAGCGCAGTAATCGGTTTGGTTGTAGCTGCTGTTGTCAGCTTTTTTGCATCAAAGCTGCTTATATTTATCATAAAAGAGAAAAAACTCAGACTTTTCGGTATTTACGATGCAGCAATCGGATTTTTAGTTCTTATAATCGGAATTTTTGAAGTAGTAGTAAAGTAAGAGGTACATATGGCAAATAAAAAAACAAGTGCAGGTAAAAAGAGCACTTCAGGTACAAAAAAAAATACAAATTCAAGGGCTAAATCAACACCGGCTAAAACAAATAAATCTGTTAATAATGAGGATATTATAAGAATCGCAGGTATTGCAATTTTTGCTTTATCTGTAATTTTCTTCTGCCTTGCAATTATCAACGGTGCCGGTGTATGGAATATTCTGCATAATGTTTATGTAGGTGTTTTCGGTGTTTTCGCGGCCTGTATGTTCCCTTTAATATCAGTTGTAGTGGTGCTTTTTTATTCATTTAATAATGCGTCAACAGCAAAGTTTATTGCAAAATCAATTGAAACGGTTATTATGGTTTTGCTTTTAGCTGCTTTTATTCACGTTGTAAAAAATCAGACAGGTGCTGATTTTGAAGAAACTGTAATTACAAACTATGAGCTTGCACCGACAACCTTTAACGGCGGCTTTATCGGCGCGGCTCTCGGCTGGCTGCTTCTATCGCTTGGCAAAGCTCCTGCAATAATAGTTTCCGTTGTACTTTTTCTCGTTGATTTTATGCTTCTGACAGGCATAACCGTTATTCAGTTTTTCTCAGGTGCAGCAAAGCCTGCAAAAGTGACCTATGAGAAGGTAAGTGAGCACGTTGAAAGACGTCGTATGAGTAAGGAAGCAATTGATGTTCCGCTTGATGTTGACCCTCCATTATCCGACGAAGAGGAAAAAATAAAGAAAAAGTCACGCAAAAAGGCTGTTAAGGAGCAAGATGAAACAGCAGTTCCACGTGATATAATTGACGAAATAAATGCGGCTACCGCAAAAAACAGACAAGAAAGAGAAAATCAAAAGAAGGACGAAAAATCTAAGTCTATTGATGAAATTGTTGAAGATGCGTCGCAGGAAAAAACGGCACAGCCGCAGCCTGCTGTTGACAAATTCACTGTTTCAAAAGAAGCACTTGATTCATCTGTTAATGATTATAAGCTGCCATCCGTTGAGCTTCTCACAGTGGGAACAAAAAAATCAACAAAGGATATAAGCGGTGAACTTAAAGCTAATGCTCAGATGCTGATTGAAACACTTCATTCTTTCAATGTTGATGCAACAATTACTGATATTTCAAGAGGTCCTACGGTTACACGTTATGAGCTTAAGCCTGCGGCAGGTATCCGTATTTCAAAAATAACGAATCTTGCAGATGATATTGCACTTAATCTTGCAGCTACTCACGTTCGTATTGAAGCACCCATTCCGGGTAAGGCTGCTGTGGGTATAGAAGTTCCGAATACTGTTAAAAATACCGTAACAATGCGTGAGCTTATAGATACCCCTGAATTTTATGAACAGAAGTCCAAGCTGTCGGCAGGTCTTGGCAAGGACATCGGCGGCAAGTGTGTATATTGTGATGTGTCAAAAATGCCTCACCTTCTTGTTGCGGGTACAACCGGTTCAGGTAAGTCTGTTTGTATGAACTCAATTATTACCTCAATTTTGTACCGAGCAAAGCCTGATGAGGTTAAGTTCCTTATGATTGACCCTAAACAGGTTGAGTTTTCAAAATATGCGGGCATTCCGCATCTGCTGGTTCCTGTCGTTACAGACCCGAGAAAGGCGGCAGGTGCTCTCGGATGGGCTGTCAGTGAAATGCTGCAGCGCTATCAGCGTCTTTCACAGATTGGTGTGCGTGATATTGAAGGTTACAATAAATATGCTGCTAAGCATGAGGATATGGATTCTATGCCGAAAATATGTATCTTCATTGATGAATTTGCGGATTTGATGATGGCTGCACCGAAAGAGGTCGAGGACTCTGTATGCCGACTTGCGCAAATGGCTCGTGCTGTTGGTATGCATCTTGTTATTGCAACACAAAGACCATCTGTTGACGTTATTACAGGCTTGATTAAAGCAAATATCTCATCACGTATTGCGCTGACTGTTTCATCACAGATTGACTCACGTACAATCCTTGATGCTTCTGGTGCTGAAAAGCTTCTCGGTCACGGTGATATGCTTTATTCACCGATAGGTGCATCAAAGCCGGTTCGTGTTCAGGGCTGTTTTATTTCAGATGAAGAGGTTGAGGAACTTTGTAATTTTGTTAAAAATCAGGGTGAAAGTCAGTATGATGAAAGTATAGCCAAGGAAATTGAAGCCAAGGCAGTGCAGGATAAGAAATCGTCACCATTTGAAGACGATGGTGATGGTGAGCAGCTTGATGTTCTGTTTGAGAAGGCTGTTGATATTGTGCTTGAAACAGGTACAGCATCTACATCTTTTCTTCAGCGTAAGCTGTCTGTCGGTTATGCAAGGGGAGCAAAGATTATTGATCAGTTGGAAGAAAAGGGAATAATCGGACCTTCAAACGGTGCCAAGGGAAGAGAAATACTGATTACACGCCAGCAGTGGCTTGAGATGCAGGCATATGCTGCAAACGGTGAATTCACTGCTGATAATACAGAACAGATGTCATTTGAGCTTGTCGGTGAGGATGATGTTGTAACAGATAATATGTCAGACAATCAATATAATTTCAGTTTGAATGAAGAGGAAAATTAATGAACGGCTTTCTACCGATTAATAAACAGGATATGCTTGACAGAGGATGGGATTATGTTGATTTCGTCTACATAACAGGTGACAGCTATGTTGACCATCCATCATTTGGTGCATCAATCATTACAAAAGTGCTTGAAAGCAAGGGATATAAAGTGGCTGTGCTGAGTCAGCCGAATTGGAAAAATAAGCAGGATTTTATGCAGTTTGGCAAGCCTCGGTTGGGCTTTTTTATTACAAGCGGTAATATTGATTCAATGGTTGCACATTATACGGCGGCTAAACGGATTCGTCATGATGATGCGTATACTGCAGGCGGTGTAGCCGGCAAAAGACCTGACAGGGCGGTTATTGTATATTCAAAAATGGTCAAAAGTATCTATCCCAACAGTCCGGTTATTATCGGAGGACTTGAAGCATCACTTCGGCGTTTTGCTCATTATGATTACTGGGATGATAAAATAAGACCAAGTATTCTGATTGACTCCGGTGCCGATTTACTCTCATTCGGAATGGGTGAAAATCAGACTATAGAAATTGCTGAAAGACTCAATAACGGAGAAAGCATAACAGAAATGCGTGATATTCTCGGTACCTGCTATGCCTGTCCTACTGTTGAAACTACATATGAGGGTGTTGAATGTCCCTCCTTTGAAAATGTCTGCAATAATAAAAAAGAATATGCTAAATCCTGCAGAATACAGCAGGATGAGCAGGATCATATACGTGGCAGAGTTATTAAGCAGAAGCATGGCAAAACAATGATTGTTCAGAATAAGCCTATGCCGCCTCTTACGCAGAAGGAGCTTGACTGGGTGTATTCATTGCCGTATATGCGAGCATATCATCCAAGCTACGAAAAGCTTGGCGGTGTTCCGGGTATACGGGAGGTTGAATTTTCAATTACACACAACCGAGGTTGTTTTGGTGCTTGTAATTTTTGTTCAATTGCTTTTCATCAGGGCAGATATGTTACTACACGTTCTAAGAAAAGTATTATGATTGAGGCTGAAAAGCTGACACATATGCCGAATTTTAAGGGTTATATTCATGATATAGGCGGACCTACAGCTAATTTCAGACGACCATCCTGTGATATGCAGATTGAAAATGGATTGTGTAAGGGTAAAAAATGTCTTGCTCCGCAGCCTTGCCCTAATCTTGCTGTCGACCATAGTGAATACCTTGATATTCTACGTGATGTAAGGCAGATTAACGGTGTTAAAAAGGTGTTTATCAGAAGCGGAATAAGATATGATTATCTGCTTGAAGATAAGGATGATACCTTTTTTAAGGAGCTTGTTGAGCATCACGTTTCAGGGCAGCTGAAGGTTGCACCTGAACATTGCTCTGCAGCAGTTCTTGATAAAATGGGTAAGCCTCATATTGAGGCATATATCAATTTTTCACGCAGATATTTCAGCTATACCGATGAGGTTAATAAGGAGCAGTATTTAGTACCTTATTTGATGTCATCTCATCCGGGATCAACCATTGATGATGCTATTGAGCTGGCAATGTTTTTAAAGAAAAATCATATCAGACCTGAGCAGGTTCAGGACTTTTACCCCACACCCGGTACAATATCGACCTGTATGTTTTATACAGGGCTTGATCCTTATACTATGGAGGAGGTTTATGTTGCCAAAAGTGAGCATGACAAGGCACTCCAGAGGGCACTGCTGCAGTATTTCAATCCAAAAAATCATCATTTGGTTGAGGAGGCTCTATGCAGAGCGAAACGATTTGATTTAATTGGTAATAACAGTAAATGCTTAATAAAACCAAGCAGGCAGTTTCAGCAAAAGCGTGATTTTAATAAGCAAAAGAATAATAAAAGCAAAAATAAATTTAAAGGTAAAACAAGAAAATGACCGGCAAAAAACAAAGTTTGATAGTTATCGGAATAGCATTAATACTGATAGGGTGTATACTTGTGTATTTTTCTCTTTCACAGCCAAAGGTGTATGTTGATGTTGATTCACCGCTGCCTGTTGATAATACAGCTAATGTATCTGTATCTGAAAAGGTTACTGGTTACGCTGACAGCAATGAACCGATAATGAAGTATCCGCTTAATCTTAACACATGTACTGTTGATGAGCTTATAACAATTGACGGAATAGGTGAGGCAAAAGCCTCTGCAATTATTGAATATCGTGAGTATATCGGCGGCTACAGCAGCGTTGACGAAATAAAAAATATCAAGGGAATAGGGGATGCTCTTTTTGAAAAACTGTCGCCCTATCTATGTGTATGAGTGTGTTGAAATCAGTATTTGAGCAGTTTTCAAAAGTTTTGTTTTGCAGCCGCTGCAGAATTTGCGGTGAAGTTGTTGAGATTGACCATGATTTGTGCGGTGAATGCCAAACTCTTGAAAGAATTGAAATTCCGTATTGTATACATTGCGGCTGTTCAAAAACTGATTGTACCTGCAAAAATAAAAAGAACGAATATAAGCAGATTGCTGCTGTGTATTATTATAAGGACAGCATAATTCGTGCAGTTTCAAATTTTAAGAATAATGATATGCCGTTTTTAGCCGAAAATATGGCGGATGAAATATATTCATTAGTTCAGGAGGTATACCGTGATATAGATTTTGACTATATAACCTATGTTCCTCTGAGAAAATTTCGTTTGCTGAAGAGGGGCTTTAACCAGTCACAGCTTATAGCTGATACTCTGTCAAAGAGATTGGATGTTGAAGTAATCGGTCTTCTTTCTAAAGTCAGATATACAGGAGTTCAGCATCACAAATCAGCACGTGAAAGAAGTGCTGATGTTTTCGGTGCCTATGATGTTATTGATGAATATAAGTATAAGCTTGACGGTAAAACAATTTTACTTATTGATGATGTAAAGACAACAGGCTCAACACTTAATGAATGTGCAAAAATGCTTAAAATTTATGGAGCAAAAAATGTTTATGCCGCTGCCTTTGCGGCAACCAAAAAAGAGACTGAATTATAGTTCGTTTTTTGTCAGTCAACCTCAGGTGTTAAAAAATACTTGATTTTTAATATCCCTTGTGATATTATATTGTGGCAGTTGCAGGTATGGTGGAATTGGCAGACACGCTAGATTTAGGATCTAGTGGGAAACCGTGCAGGTTCAAGTCCTGTTACCTGCACCAAAATAAAAAGGTACTCGGGCGAGTACCTTTTTTCTTTTTCTTTATTCTTATTTCCAATTTTGAACAACTGATGGGTTTTCAAAGATTTCATCGAGCTTTCTCATAAACGGAACAATATCACCGTAATCAAGGGCTCTGTGGTCAATCGCAATTGTTATTGGCATAATAAGTCTTGTTTCTATTGTATCTTTTCCATTTTTGTCAGTGACAACTGTTGGCCTTTTCTGTGCTGCATTAATTGCAAAAGCGGTTGTCTGAGGCGGTATGATTTCAAGAAGTGCACAAACACCTTTCTGCTCTCTGTAAACTGAGCCGAGGTTTGAAATTGTTGTTGTGCCCTGTTCAATGTCGTGTTTTGTCAATCTTTTTGATACAGGGATTGAATAGTATTTCTTTTTAGCATCACCGCTTAATGTTTTAACCTGATGCTTTCCCGGCATTTTTGAACCATAAAGTCTGCGGATTGCCTGAAGTATTTTGCCTTCCTTAAGACCCTTCAAAGTGTTATCAAGCGAAACTTCAAACATTACCTCATTCATATCCGAATTTTTAGCACGTGCGGCAGTGGCATTAATAGCCTCTGTCATTTCACTGAGTGACTTGTTGCCCATATCGTGCATATTGACTGTCATCATTTCACCGCTTGGCAAAATCATAGGCATTGAAATATCAATATTGTCAAAGTATTTGAGCGTTCCTCTTACAAGTTTTTTGTTAAAAACAAGATGTGTGTTCATTTTAGGTGCAGCCTTTAGGCCTTCACAAATTATTTTAAGCATTACTGTATTGATTGTGATTTTTTTTGCTTTATCTGTGCAGTCTGCATTAAGTTTTTTACTTTCATTAAAAAGCTCGGTTACATCAGCTTCATAGGTGAGCGTGGCATGAGGAATTTCATCCCAGCTCTGTGTTGTCATATTTGAAACGATTTTTCTTGCAATTCCAAAATATTCTTCTTTGATTAATGCCATTATTTTCTCCTTAGAATTAAATTAATCAGTTATGGTTTCTGATATTATCAATAATATGCTCTTTCACCTTGCCAAGCATTACTTTCAGCTCTTCACGGGTAAAAGGCTCCTCATTAAATCTCTTTTTATACTCAAGTATCAAATGAGGTCTGAATGTTGGGTGTGCAATTTTTATAAGAGCCTTAGCACGTTCTTTGAGCGTTTTTCCTTTAAGCTGAGCAATACCGAATTCTGTTACAACAAAGTTAACATCATTTCTTGGTGTAGTAACAGCACTGCCCTCAGCGATTAAAGGAACGATTCTTGAGATAAGTCCCTTTTTTGCTGTTGAAGGCATTGCAATAATAGATCTGCCGCCTTTGCTCATTGTTGCACCACGTACAAAATCAACCTGTCCTCCGACTGCTGAAAATTGATTAAGACCTACAGTATCTGAAACAACCTGTCCCAAAAGGTCAACCTGCAGGCAGGAATTGATTGAAACAACATTATTGTTTTTTGCAATTTCAGCAGGATTGTTAACATAATCAATAGGATGCAGCTCGACAGAAGGATTGTTATTAATATAATTGTTAAGCTTTGATGAACCGAAGGCTGCACCAAGAACTGTTCTTCCGATATGAGTCTGCTTTTTCTTATTGTTAATAATACCTGCTTCAAGAAGGTCAACAACACCATCGCCTACAAGCTCACTGTGGAGTCCAAGGTCTTTCTTATCCCAAAGCTGTGCACAAACTGCGTTCGGTATTCCGCCTATGCCAAGCTGCAGGCAGTCACCATCATTGATTAACGATGCACAGTGTTTTCCTATTTCCATCTCGGTGTTACTGATTTCAATACCTTTTACCTCAGGCAAAGGCTCATCAATTTCTACAAAATATGTAAAGTCCCTTACATGCTTAATGCAGTTGCCGAAGGTTCTCGGAACGTATTTGTTAACCTGCGCAATAACAATTTCACAGTAATCAGTTGTACCTCTTGTGTAATCAACTGTTGTTCCGAAAGAAACATAGCCGTGCTCATCAGGAGGTGATACCATTACAATACTTACCCTCGGGCAAATATAATTTTTAATCACATCTGGTATTTCATAAAAATGTGATGTTGTAAATTCGCATTTTCCGTTGGATATTTCTTTTCTGTTACTGTGCGAAGCAAAAAGACAGTTTAAAATAAAATGTCCTTTCATTTCAGGTCTGAGCCAGGGTGAATCACCAAGAGTCAGCATATTAATGATTTCAACATTTTCAAACTGCTGATAGTTTTCAATCAGGGCACGCTGAATTCCGAACGGCTCACCGCATCCCATTCCTGTAACAATCTTGTCACCGTTATTTATTGCTTTAATGGCTTCCTCGGCAGTAACAAGCTTGCTTTCATATATATATTTCCAAGTCATATTCTTACCCCAAAATATGGCATAATAAATTTATACAAAGAGCCATAAATGTATAATACTCCATTTTTAATAATAAAGTCAATAATTATTGCATTATTTCTGTAATAATAGTATAATGTCTATTTGAGAGGTGATTTTATGGTTATAGAAATGTCAAAGTATCTTACACCTGAAAATGCTTCGCTTGGTTTAAAACAGGTTATAAGTGATGTAAACAGCGGTGATACAATTTTATTTGATATTAAGGCAGAATATCATTTTTATAAGGATTTCAGTGAGCATAAGGTTTGTCATATGACAAACACAGACAGCTTTAAAAATCCTGATAAATATTTTGCTTTTATGATTGAGAATAAAGAAAATATCACAATTGACGGTAATGGTTCAACACTTGTTGTCCATGGAGCAATGTGTGCTTTTGCTCTTTTTAACTGCAAAAATATTGTGTTTAAGAATTTAAGAATTACCTATAATTCACCGACAAATTATGAATTGACAGTAATAAGTAAAAATAGTAATAAAATAAGATATTCAATACCTGAAAGTACTGATTTTATTGTTAAAGGTAAAAGTATTAAATTTTTTGAACAAAGTCCTTTCAGTAAGAAAAATTATTATGAATATAAAAACAACAGTCAGTGCTACTGTAATGTAATTCACAGAGAGGGAAAGGTATTCAGAACTCAGCTTTCTCCGATTAAAGGTACAATCAGAATTAATAGGCTCAGTAAAACAGAAATTGAATGCACCTACATTATTCCTCCTGCGTTTAATCTTGGTGATATTGTCACTATGTCAAAAAACTGGAGCAGGGATAACTGCGGTCTTTTCTTCTGCGAATGCAGTAATATTGTAAGCGAGAATATTACTGTCAATTATATGCACGGCTTTGGATGGCTTTCACAGATGTGTGAGAATTTAACATTTAATAATATAAAGTTCACCCCTGATTTTGAAAGAGGATACACCGTATCTTCCTTTGCCGATTTAATTCATGTTTGCGGTTGTAAGGGCTATGTCAATATCTGCAATTGTTTGTTTGAGCATCCCCATGATGACGGCATTAATATTCATGGTGCCTTTCTGAGATTTGAAAAGCAGCTCGGCAGTCACACTGCTATGTTTGAGTTTGTTCATAAGCAGCAGGGCGGATATAAAAACTTTTTTAAAGGCGATAAGGTTAAATTCTATTCACGTATGGATTTAGGTGAGCTTGATGGTGTTTATACTGTTAAGGATACCTTTGATGATATTGACAATAAGCTCGTAACAATCACTTTTAATGAGGAATTACCTGTGATGAAGAGCAAAATGGTTGTTGCTGAAAATATCACATATAATCCGAAGGTTACAATCTCTGATTGTCTTTTCAGAGATATTCCGACAAGAGGTATACTCTGCACCACAACAGAGGAGAGTGAGATTAAAAATAATACCTTTAAAAATCTCATTATGCCTGATATTTTCATATCCTGTGACTGCAAGGACTGGTACGAGTCAGGTCCCTGCAAATCCATGAAAATACATAATAATACATTTTCGCAGAAAAATCCGATTAAATTTGAACCTATTTGTATCGGAAAGCCTGTTAAAAATGTACATGAAAATATAGAAATCTATGATAATAAAGAGGAGTTTTAAATGGCAAAGAATATGATTATCGGGCAGTCGGGCGGACCTACTGCAGTTATTAACGCAAGTCTTGCAGGTGCAATTGAGTATGCACTTGAATGTGATGAAATCGAAAATATTTATGGTATGGTTCATGGTATTCAGGGACTCCTGGAGGATAATATCAAGGACTTAAGTGCGCATTTTGCCAACAGACCGTCAAGGCTTAACAGACTCAGAACAACACCTGCTATGTTTCTTGGTTCGTGTCGTTTTAAGCTTTCAAATTCCGATGAGGAATATGAAAAAATAGTTTCACAGCTTGAAAAGTATGATATCGGTTATTTCTTCTATATCGGCGGCAACGATTCAATGGATACTGTTGATAAGCTGTCAAAGTATATTGCAAAAAATAATATTGATATTAAGGTAGTCGGTATTCCTAAAACAATTGATAATGATTTAATGGGAATTGATCATACTCCCGGTTTTGCAAGTGCAGCGAAATATATAGCACTTGCCGTCAGAAATGTTGCTTACGATACCGCAATTTACAGTATCAAGAGTGTGCATATTATAGAAGCGATGGGAAGAAATGCAGGCTGGCTTGCGGCTTCATCTGTTCTTTGCAGGGACAGTAAGAATGTTGCTCCGCATTTAATTTATCTGCCGGAAATTCCTTTTTCAGTTGATAAATTTGTAAGTGATATTAAGGCTAAGCTTGAGGAATATAATTCTGTTATAGTTGTTGTCAGCGAAGGTGTCCGTGATGAGAACGGAAAATATATATCAGCTCGTGGTGATAAGGTGGATAAATTCGGTCATATTATGCTCAGCGGTACCGGTGCATATCTGAAAGAGGTTGTCGAAGAGCAGATTGGCTGTAAGGTGCGTGCACTTGAACCGAGTGTTCTGCAGAGAAGTGCCGGTCATACTCCTTCATTAACCGATATTACTGAGGCACAGAATCTTGGTTTGGTTGCTGTTAAGGCGGCTGTTGCAGGCGAAAGCGGCGTGTTTTCCACTTTAAGACGTGTTTCCAACAAGCCGTATACTGTTGAGTATTATACAGAGCGTGTTTCTGTGGCAGCTAATGCAGAAAAAACTGTTCCTCTTGAGTGGATAACACAAAGCGGAAACGATGTAACAAATGATATGGTTGAGTATCTCAAACCGCTTGTAAGAGGTGTTCCGCAAATTCCTTATCGTGACGGTTTGCCTGATTACGTTAATGTATCTTATCTCGATAAAGCAAAGCAGAAGTATAAAAACTAAAATGATGAAGGAGAGCTGATAAGACAGCTCTCCTGTTTTTTGCATAAAACGGCTATCTTAAGAAATCGTAAGATTAAAGTAAGCTTATTGAAAGATTGGTGTGTTATTGTTATTATAGAACATAGAAAGGTGTGTGTTGATATGAGTATTATTGAGTGTAAGAATTTAACTAAGGAATATATAAGCGGCGACAGCGTTATCAAAGCAGTTGATAACGTAACTGTTGCTTTTGAGCAAGGGGAATTCTGTGCAATTATAGGTCCTTCAGGCTCGGGAAAGTCAACTCTTCTTCATATTCTTAGCTCACTTGAGCATCCAACCTCAGGTGCAGTTATTTATGGTGAAAAAAAGCTTTCCGATTATAATGATAATCAGCTTTCAATATTAAGACGCCGACGCTTTGGCTTTGTATTTCAGTCCTATAATCTTGTTAATGAGCTGACAGGCTATGAAAATATTTTGCTGCCTATTATGCTTGATAAAAAGAAAACCGATCAGGAATACATTGATAAGCTTATAAAAATGCTTGGTATTGAGGACAGGCTTGATCATTTGCCTTCTGCACTTTCAGGCGGACAGCAGCAAAGAATTGCTATTGCAAGAGCACTTGCGAATAAGCCATCTATACTTTTTGCAGATGAGCCTACCGGTAATCTGGACGGGAAAAGCGGCAGGGAAGTGCTGTCACTGCTTAAATATGTCAGCAGTGAGTTAGGTGTAACACTGATCTTGGTTACACACGATTTACATGTTGCCGAGCAGGCTGACAGAATTTTGACGATTGAGGACGGCAGAATAGTGTCCGACGGCGGTAATCATGCTGATAGCTTTTAACAGGTGATAATTATGAAAAAGAAGATTTCAATTAATACACTTGCTTTAGGTAATCTCAGACAGCGCAAAAAACAGTATGCCATAATGATTGTGGGTATAATACTTGCTATGGTTTTTTCATCAGGCGTTTTATTCTATCTCTTCAGTTCTAATGAAACGCAGACAGAGATGAAGAAAAATGAGATCGGTGTACAGCATGCAATTGTGTCAGTAGCAGATAGTGACGAAGCAGTATACAAAAAAGCCGTTGATGATGGTGTATTTGATGACTATGGCCTTGCCCATTTAATCGGCTATGGCTATTCAAATGAAGAAGAGGAAAATTTTGGCTGTGAAATCGCCTGGCTTGATGATAAGGCTAAGGAACTGTCCTATCAGTCCTTTATTGAGGGTGAATACCCGGAGCGTGATGGTGAAATAGCTGTTGAGCAGAATGCACTGATTAAGATGGGTTATGCAGATGTTGCAGTCGGCGACACAATCAGACTTTGTGTTAAATCACAAAATGGCAGTGAGCTTTTGGATGCAGTCGAAAAGGATTATACCCTTGTGGGTATTGCTTCGGATAAGCGCAGCAATCTGAATCATACAATTTCTCTTGATACCTTTTATCCTGCTGCTTTTGTTGCACAGAATACACCAACTGCAGCAGGCGGTAAAGAAAAGCTCTGTGCTTATATTTCCTTTGATAAGTATGAAATAGATAAAATAAGCAGGCTGTATGATTATTTTGATGCAAAGCAGCTCGAATTTGAAATTAACGATTCTAATATTAATATGTATAGCTTTTTGCCGATTACATCCGATAATAGCTTCTGTGCTGTTGTTTTGGCACTGGCACTTATGGTCAGCTCCTGTGTGGTTATTATCAATTCCTTCAACACGAATCTTAAGGAACGCAAAAAGCAAATCGGTATGCTGCGTGCAGTTGGTGCAACAAAAAGACAGATTGTTCATATCTTTGCCCGTGAGGCATTGATTATTGCACTGATATGTACACCGATAAGTATAGCTTTATCGTATTGTGCAGTAAGTCTTGCTTTTAAAATCCTTAAGCTTGATATGATTATGACCAAAAGCTTTTGGGTGCTGCCAATCAGTGCGGTGTCAGGTGTTATTGTTGTAATGCTTGCGGCACTGATACCGCTTGTTTCTGCTTCACGAATTACGCCGATGCAGGCAATCCGTGACATTTCATCCACAAGAAAAATGAAAGTCAAAGGCATTAAAACTAAAAAAGAATTTAATGTATCAACGCTTATGGCCCAGAGAAATCTGCTCTTTTTTAAGGGCAGCAGAATAGCTGTGAGCATTATGCTTGCGGTAACTGTAATATTTTCCTGTGCAGGCTTTTCATTTTTAAAGGAGTACGACAGCTCTTACTACTATACACGCCCCTATGATTATTTACTTGATAATTACAAAGGCTTTTCAGGTAATATGGTCAATTATAATGATTTGGCAATAGGTATGAGCGAGGTTGATAAAAAAGAAATTGAAATGATACCATACGTTTCTGAGGTTATTGGTAAAAAGGAAGTTTCAACCTGTTTGGAGATTGATAAATATACCGATTATTATAAAAGCTTTGCTCTTGCAGCAGATAATGTTTTTCAAAATCTTGAAAGTGATGTAATAACATATGATAATTATTATGATTTACATCTTTCAAAATTTAATGATTCTTATATTGATATGAAAAACTTACTGAATATTGAAAAAGAATTTTTTTCCACAAGGATAGTTTCTCTTGACTATTTCGCAATACAAAGCATTATCGCTTCAGGTGTTGACGGCAGTGTTAATATCAGCAGCCTTGATTCTGGTGAAGAGGTTATACTTGTTGCCCCTGAAAAGGTTGCTGCGGCTGTTGAAATATTTGGTGAGGATGGTTCAGGCGGTTACGCTCGTTCAATTGTAATTGATGATGATAAAACAGATCAGAAAATTATTTGCAGCGGCGAATTGGATTACAGACCGGGTGATACAATTACCCTTGATACAATAATCTGCAATGAAATGGATGAGCTGTATGAAAATGCCGGTATGCATAATAATCAGAAGCAGGTTACAATTGCTGCTGTATTAAATCCGTCAGATATTGATGATAGTTTACTTGTATCAAATATGCTTCAAAATGGAGAGTTTTGCATACTTACTACAACTCAGGGAATGAACAGCTTTTATAATAATGCAAAATATAATTGTATTGCTATAAATTGCGGTACTGAAATAACGGATGAAATTGATGAACAGATTACAGAAAAATTAAAAGTGTATGCTGATAAATATGAATGCTGGGTCAGTTCAACCTATGCCGAAATGAAAGACCAGGAACGACAGCAGATGATAATTACAGTATCAATCATTGCTCTTATGACAATTATTTTTGCAATCTGCGGCAGTATTGTCAACAACAGCCTTACCGCAAGAATAAGAGGGAATAAAAAATCACTCGGGACATTGCGTGCTTTTGGTGCTGACAGCAATGAACTTGTCAAATCCTATATTAAGCAGCTTGTGTCCATGTTTTCCTGGGGTATGCTTTTTGGATTTGTGATTTATATAATCATATATATAATCAATTCTCCTCTGCAGAAAAAATATATAACAGACAGAGAATTTTTTATGAACTTCAATCCTTGGATAACTGTTGTGTTCTGCATTGTTCTGTTTGCGGTTTGTTCTATTAATCTTTGGGTTAAAATAAAAGCAGAAACGAAAAACAGTATTATTGATAATATCAGAGAATTATAAAGGAAAAAGAAAATATGAAGAAGTTTTTATCAACGATATTAATATTGTTAATTTGCCTTTCCGTCAGCATAACTGCCTATGCTGATGCAGGAGATGGGGCTCCACCCGCTGAACCTGAAACCACAGTTGATGGATCACAGCCACGACTGATGGTCAGTTCCTATAAGCTTGACAGTGAATATATTACACCTGACAGTGATTCAACAATTGAAATTACCTTTAAAAATCATAGTGCAACAAAAGCAATTTCTAATATTAAACTGTCACTTACTGAAGAAAGCGGGGAAATTAAGCCGTCAGGCACAGGTACTGAGTATGTCAGCAGAATTTATGCCGGCAGTACCTATACATGGAAGATTAAATTAAAGGCTTCTAAAATTGCTGCAATCGGTGAGCACAGGATTAATGTCACTGCTGAGTATGAGGATAAGTATTATAATGCTTATTCTGCATCAGATACCCTGCTTGTTAATGTTTCACAGTCAGTTGGTCTTGATTATTCAGGTGTTATTCTGCCGAGAAAGGTTACACAGGAAAATACAGTAACCATGGATGTTAACCTTATGAATACAGGCAAGTGCATGGTTAGAAATTCAAAGCTTACTTTTGATATTGATGGGCTTGAAACAGGCAGTGTACTTTTCATCGGTGAAATTGCAGCGGGCGAAAGCAAAACAGGCAGTGCTAATTTTCGTGTAAGTACTGATAAGCTTGGTGAGGTTAAGGGTAAAGCAAGCCTTGCGTATGAGGATGAGTTCGGTAATTCTTATTCCAAGGAAATTGATATTTCAACTGTCATTGAAGAAAAGCCGAAGAGCGAAGAGAAAAAAGATGAAGAGGAAACATTTAACACAAAGTTTCCGAAATGGTGGGCATTCCTCATTGCAGGTATTGTTTCGGGAGGTCTTGTTGGTTTTGCTGTTCCGACAATAATACATGCAAAAAAACAGCGCAAAGAGGATGAATTAAGACTGTAGTATAATTATATACATTTATAATATATATTTATGGACTGCGGTTGTTGTTAAAGACATAAACAGGTAATAAATTATCCATAAATGATGTGAAAAAATATTGTGCTTGTATGCATTTTGTACCTTAAAGTGTAAGAAAATCTATATATACGATGTTTATGAACAGGTTTTTTTAATAATGTTTACAGTTTGTTCATAAAATAATGGCGTTTCTGACAATTTTTTTGTTGAAATTTAATATCGTTAATGGTATACTACTTATAGACTTATAAGGGGGTAACTGCCTTGAGTAATGAAGAGAAAAAAGCTGCAAAGCTTGCTAAAAAGGAAGCTAAGGCTGAAAAGAAAGAAGCAAAGGCTGAAAAGTCTTTGGCAAAGGCAAAGGCTAAGGCGGACAAAAAGCACGCTAAAGCATATCAGAAGTTTGTAAAGGATACTGAGAAGAAAAATAAGAAATCTCAGGAAAAGGCTTCTAAAAATGGCAGGGACTTTGTTCCTGTAGCAATTCCTGCTATTGATGACTTCCAGACAAAGGGAGAAATCAAGGCTGAAAAGTCAATGGAAAAGGCATACGCTGTGTATGTTAAAAAGGTTGGCAAGAAGAATGCTAAGACGGAGAAAAAGTGTGCCAAGAAGGGTAAACCTTACGTTCCCGTTGCTGTTCCTACATACGAGGAGTTCTGCAACAGCTCTGCTGCAGAGAATAAGGGCGGAAAAATCTTTTTAATGATAATCCTTATTCTGTTAATTTGGTTATTGGTTTACTTTATGGTTATGTACAGTCAGTATGTTTACAATCCTCAGGGTGAGCCTACAACAGAAACCACAACATCAGAAGGAACACCTCAGGAGTATGAATCTTATTCAAATATCCATGAGATTACAACTACACCTGATTACAGCATTGCTGATGCTAAGCTTTATCTTAAGCAGACACTCAGTGACAACTGGAATCAGCTTGGTTATGACAGTGATCCGTCAAGCAATGCGATTTCTTATAATAACAGAATCGTTAAGGTTAACGGTGCAGACTGTTATATGTTCACTGCAAGCGGTAAAACATTTGCAGTTGCAGTTAAGCTTTCGGCTTGTTATTATGCTCATAATGGTGAATACACACCAATTACATTCAACAATACAGATATGTTGTTTAATTAAAAGATTAAAGCTCCTCTTACGAGGAGCTTTTTTATGGTTTTTATTGTATTAAAAACGCACCTCTGTAATAACAGAGATGCGTTTACTTTTTTCTATTCGGATGATTTATAGAATAATACTTTGCAGTAATTTAGTATTTCTTAGTTTTTCAGACTATGCAATGGTGCGGGGATTTTTCCGCCGCGGTTAATGAACTGAGCAGGGGATTTGTCGTTGATCTTCATAACAGGTCCGCTGCCGAGCAAACCGCCGAATTCAAGCTCATCACCGATTGTTTTTCCGATAGCAGGAATAACTCTTACTGCAGTTGTTTTTCCGTTAACCATTCCAATTGCTGCCTCATCCGCAATAAGTCCGCTGATAACCTCAGCGGTTGTATCACCGGGTACAACTATCATATCAAGACCAACTGAGCAAACTGCGGTCATTGCTTCTAATTTTTCAATAGTAAGTGATTCGGCTCTTACTGCATCAATCATACCGGCATCCTCGCTTACAGGAATAAAAGCACCTGAAAGACCGCCGACACTTGATGATGCCATAACGCCGCCTTTTTTAACAGCATCATTGAGCATTGCAAGACAGGCTGTTGTTCCGCACGCACCGCATTGCTCAAGACCGATTGCCTCTAAAATATGTGCAACAGAGTCACCAACAGCAGGCGTTGGTGCAAGTGAAAGGTCAACAATTCCAAAAGGAACACCGAGTCTTCTTGATGCTTCAACACCAACAAGCTGACCCATTCTTGTTACCTTGAAAGCGGTTTTCTTAATAAGCTCTGCAATTTCATTAATTGAATAATCAGGATATTTGGATACAGCACTTCTTACAACACCGGGTCCTGATACACCAACATTGATTACACAGTCAGGCTCGGAAACACCATGGAAAGCACCTGCCATAAACGGATTATCCTCAGGAGCGTTGCAAAATACTACCAGCTTACCGGGGGCAATACAGTTATTGTCTTTAGTAAGCTCAGCAGCTTCCTTTATTTTCTGACCCATGATTTTAACAGCGTCCATATTGATGCCTGCTTTTGTTGAACCGACGTTAACCGAGGAACAGATATGCTCTGTTTCAGCCAAAGCCTGCGGGATTGAGTTAATAAGCTCTAAATCACCTGCAGCAAAGCCTTTTTGTACCAAAGCACTGTAACCGCCGATAAAGTTAACACCAATGGTTCTTGCGGCTTTCTCAAGGGTAAGTGCATATTTAACAGGGTTACCGCCGCTGATTCCTGCCATTATTGCAATAGGTGTAACGCTTACACGCTTGTTGATAATCGGAATGCCATATTCCTTTTCAATCTGTTCACCTGTTTCCACAAGCTTTTCAGCCTTGGTGCAGATTTTATTGTAAATTTTATCACAGGCCTTGTCAATATTTGTATCTGCACAGTCAAGCAGTGATATACCCATTGTCGTTGTGCGGATGTCAAGACATTCATCCTGTATCATTCTTATGGTTTCTAAAATATCATATGTATCTATCAAGGATTATACCTCCTATATTCTGTGCATTGAGTTGAAAATATCCTCGTGCATAACGTGAATTGACAAACTGTTTTCTTCACCGTATTTTGTCAGCTCGTCTGAAAAGGTTGCAAGCTCAACAGTGCTTGATGATATGTCTGCCATCATAATCATACAGAACATATCTTCCATAATAGTCTGTGAAACCTCTGTAATATTAATGCCGTATTTGGCACAAACACCTGAAACCTTTGCAAGGATTCCGACTGTGTCCTTGCCGACTACTGTAATAACTGCTCTCATAGTCTTTTACCTCCGATTGGTTTAATTGATAAAATTATAACAGAGAAATAAACTTTTTTCAATAAAGCTAAGAAATATATTTAAATTTTTTTAATTATGTGCTAAAATACAATCTGATAAATATTAAATACGGCAGGTGTTTATGGAATATTATAATATTTATGATATGCACACGCACAGCCTGCACAGCTTTGATGGTCATGATAGCTGTGAAGCCTTATGCAAATCTGCACTTGGGCAGGGTGCCGGAGGAATTGCTGTTACCGACCATTGTGATATCGACGGAAAAGATATAGATATTGATGTGCTGTGTACAGCTCAGTTGCGTGATTTAAAAAAGTGTATCAATACTTTTTCACCAAAGCTTGAAGTGCTGAGAGGCATTGAAATCGGTCAGGGAATTTACAGGAAAAAAGAAACAGAATATATATTAAAGAAATATTCTTATGATTTTGTTCTCGGCTCTCTCCATAATCTTGAAAATATGGAGGATTTCTATTTCCTTGATTATAAGAAATTTGATGTTTATGAGCTGCTTAACAGATATTTTGAGGGTCTGTTGGAGCTGAGTGAATGGGGTGCTTTTGATTCGCTTGCACATTTAACATATCCGCTGAGATATATTATAGCAAGGGATAAGATAGACGTTGATTTGTCACAGTTTAATGATATAATTGATGGTATATTTGAGCAGCTTATCAAAAATGATAAAGCACTGGAAATTAATACATCAGGTCTTTTTATGGATATGAAGGATACATTGCCGAACATAAGCTATGTTAAAAGATTTAAAGCTCTTGGCGGTAAATATATTACTGTTGGCAGTGACTCTCATTATGCTGATAAGGTGCTCAGGGGTATTCATACAGGCTATAGTCTTGTACGGGCGGTAGGCTTTGACAGTGTAACGATTTTTAGGGAACATAATCCGATACAAATTAAAATTTAATGAGGTGTTTGAATGGACAAGCTTTTAGAACTTATTGAAAAAAATCCAAGATTAACAAATGCTGAAATGGCGGTAATGCTTGGTGTCAGCGAAGAATCTGTCAACGAAAAAATAAAAGAGTTTGAGCAGTGCGGCGTGATTAAGGGCTATCGTGCTATAATTGATAAGGATAAAACCGAGGCACAGACCGTTACTGCCCTTATTGAAATTAAAGTGCAGCCTAAGTCAAATCATGGGTTTGACGATATTGCAAAGCGAATTGCCCGTCTTGACGAGGTTGAAAGCGTTTATCTTATGAGCGGTGGATTTGATCTTGCATGTACTGTAACTGACAAATCGTTTCAGGAGGTTGCAATGTTTGTTGCAAAGCGTCTTTCACCAATGGATGATGTTATGTCAACAGCAACCCATTTTATTCTGAAAAAGTTTAAAGAGCAGGGCTTGCCTTTTGCCGAAAAACATAAAGATGATAGGGGGAACATTTCCTTTTGATTAATTACAGCGAATTCTTAAATAAAAAAGTAGTTGACGTTAAGCCAAGCGGAATAAGGAAATTTTTCTCTATTGCAGAAGAGATGGATGATGTTATTTCTCTTGGTGTGGGTGAGCCTGATTTTATGACTCCCTGGCATATACGTCAGACAGGTATAAAATATCTTGAAAAGGGTGCAACAAGATATACTGCTAACGCAGGTCTTCTTGAACTCAGAAAAGAGATAGCTAATTTCTTTTCAAGAAAATATAAGGTTGAGTATGATTATAAAAGTGAGGTTATGGTAACAGTCGGCGGTTCAGAGGGTATTGATATGTGTATCCGTTCGTTGATTTCTGACGGTGACGAGGTGCTTGTCGTAGAGCCGTCGTTTGTTTGCTATCGGCCTATTGTTGAAACCTGCGGCGGTGTCGCAGTTTCACTTGTTACAAGAGATGAAAATAATTTCAAATTAACTGCTGAGGATTTGGAGGCGGCAATTACTGACAAAACGAAGCTTTTGATTCTGCCTTATCCTAATAACCCCACAGGTGCAGTTATGCGTAAGGATGACCTTGTGGCAATTGCAAGAGTAATAAAGAATCATAATCTTCTTGTTTTGTCTGATGAGATTTATGCAGAGCTTACCTATGGTGATCAGAATCATATATCCATTGCTTCAATATCAGGTATGAAGGAACGCACAATTGTTATCAATGGTTTTTCAAAAACCTATTCAATGACAGGCTGGCGTCTGGGATATGCTGTGGGTCCCAAGCCGATTATTGAGCAGATGACAAAGCTTCACCAGTTTGCCATAATGTCTGCTCCTACTAACTCACAGTGGGCAGCAATTGATGCGTTGAAAAATGGTGACGAGGATATTGAGCGAATGATTGCGGATTATGATATGCGCAGACGCTTTACAGTCAATGCTTTCAGAGAAATAGGGCTTGATTGCTTTGAACCTGAGGGTGCATTCTATGTTTTTCCTTGCATTAAGTCAACCGGCTTGGGTTCAGAAGAATTCTGCGAAAAGCTCATTATGTCCAAAAAGGTTGCGGTTGTTCCGGGCAATGCTTTCGGCGACTGCGGCGAGGGCTTTATACGTGTTTCATATTGCTATTCGATTGAAAATATCAAGGAAGCTATCAGTCGAATCGGCGAGTTTATAAAAGAAATTGGAGCAGACAATGGAAATTAAGGTTAAAGCATATGCTAAAATAAATCTGATGCTTGATATCATTTATAAAAGAACTGATGGTTATCATGACCTTTTTATGATAATGCAGAGTATTGGAATTTATGATACAGTAACAGTCCGTGAAACCAAATCAAAAAAAATAACCATTACCTGCAATATTGATGATATACCCCTTGATGAGCATAATATTGCTTATAAGGCGGCGGCTGAGTTTTTCAGCAGTACAAAGATAAAAAATAAGGGAATCAATATTGATATTGTTAAAAGAATACCTCACGCTGCAGGAATGGCAGGAGGCAGTGCTGACGGAGCCGGTGTTCTTGTTGCTTTGAATGAATTAACAGGTGCAGGATTGACTGAAGATGAGTTATGTGCTATCGGCGTCAAAATCGGTGCTGATGTTCCGTTCTGTATTAAAGGGGGAACATTGCTTGCTCAGGGCATAGGTGATGTGCTTAATAAAGTCAAGCCGCTCAGAAAGTGCTATATTGTTATAGCCAAGCCTGACTGCTCTGTGAATACTGCTTATGCATATAAGCAGTTTGATGATTGCGGAAAGGAGCATACACCGGATAAGCTTGGTATGCTTTATGCAATGCAGAGCAGGGATTTAAATGAAATCTGTTCCAAGATGGAAAATGTTTTCGAGCAGTTTATAGCTGTTGATAATAAGGTTGAGATTAAAGAGGTTATGCGAAATAACGGATCTCTCGGTGTTTGTATGAGCGGCAGCGGTCCTACTGTATTCGGTATATTTGATGATAAAGAAAAGGCTGCAAAATGTGCCCTTGAACTTAAATCGCTTGCAAAGGATATTGCAGTAACTCAGCCTGTATCAAAAGGCTGCAGAATTGTGAAGTGATATTATGAAGTATAATAATGAAGAGTTTATAAAAGAATTTAAAGATTTAATATTAAAACTTAATCCCGCTAAAATACTTTTTGTGTGCAGTATGGACTATGACCGTTATGGTTACAGAAAAGCACTTGATGAGCTTAACGTGCAGTCTGTAGCTTTTACCGGATTTGAGCCTTGTCCTGAGGTGTCATCTGTTCAAAACGGTGTAAAGATTTTTACACAGAACGACTGTGATTTGATTGTTGCAGTCGGCGGCGGAAGTGCGATTGACGTTGCAAAGGCAATTAAGCTTTTTTCTGAAAGTGATGTTGAAATTCTTGCTGTTCCTACAACTGCAGGAACAGGTGCAGAGGTTACACGTTTTTCGGTTCTTTATAGTAACGGTGACAAGGATTCTGTAAGAAGCTGGGATATTATCCCTGAATATCAGATTTTTGATTATACCACACTCGAAAGCCTGCCTTATATTCAAAGGGTTGTAACAGGTCTTGATGCCTTCACGCACGCCGTTGAAGCCTATTGGTCTAAGGATGCAACTGATGAAAGCCGTGCGTATTCCGCAGATGCACTCCGGCTTTTTAATGATAATTTTGATCAGTATTTAGCTGATGATAAGCGTTCCTATGAGCCTATGATGAAATGCAGTGAGCTTGCGGGCAGAGCAATAAATATTGCTCAGACTACTGCCTGTCACGCTTTCAGCTATAAGCTTCATAAGCTGAAAGGCTTTTATCACGGACAGGCTGTAGCTGTTTGCCTTGTATATATATGGAAATATATGCTTGAGCAGAACAGCGATGATGTTGCGCTTGAAATGATCCTTGCTGAAACTGAAATTGTTTCAGGATATACGCCTGAAAAGTTAGAGGAGCTTTTGTTTAAACTTTGCTTGCTTGATGATTTAACAATGACTGCTGAGCAGTTCGATGAAACTGTTAACGGTGTCAATGTCAATCGTCTTTTAAATCATCCTGTTGCATTTACCGATGGTGATATAAAGAATATATATAAGTCTTTTATTAAAGTAATACAGTAAGAATCAAGGGATACCCTACATAAATAAAATTTAGGGTGTCCCGATTTTTATTTTTTATCAACACACGATTTACACATAGATATTATATATTGATGTCGAAAGGAAGTGGTGAATATGTTTTCCATCTTATTTGCGGAGGATGATGACCAGCTCAGAAAAACAATAGTTGATTATCTGCGTGCAAAGGGGATTAAGGTTCTGCCTGCAAGAAACGGCAGTGAAGCAGTCGACAGCTTTTATGACAATGACCCTGATCTGATTGTTCTTGATGTTATGATGCCGATTATGAATGGTACGGAGGTTTGCAGAATTATCAGAAGGCGTAATAAAACTGTGCCTATTTTGTTCTTAACTGCTATGTCGCAGGAGAGGGATTACCTTAATGGTTTTAAGTGTGGCTGTGATGACTATATTGTCAAGCCGTTTCCGCTGTCGGTTTTATATGAAAAATGTATGAATCTGATAAAACGCTCAAAGAAAATTGACAGTGATAACAGTCTGACAGTGTCAGGAATCCGTCTGGATTTTAATACTTATAAGGCGTATGCAGATGATACAGAAATTCCTCTTTCCGGTAAGGACTTCAAGCTTCTTTGGTATCTGATGGAAAACAAAAATATTGTTCTGAACCGTGAGTTAATCCTTACTCACCTATGGGGCTATGATTTTGATGGTGACACAAGAGTAGTTGATACGCATATCAAAAATCTAAGAAAGGCTCTTGGTGAAAAATCTTCCCTTATCAGAACTGTTGTTAATATTGGTTATTCCTTTCAGGAGGTGTAATTATGAAAAAAACGATTAGACTGAATCTTATTGTATTAGCGGTAATACTTGTTTTTTATGCTGTTACCATGAGCGTTTCTTTTAATAATATTAAAGAAACTGTTGAAGCAGAATATCGAACAGTTGTATCCAATTTGAACTTTAATATTCTTCAGGCAGGTGCTTTGACTTATGATTCCGAGTCGGAAGAATATAGGGAGTGGAACTGTGTTGAGGAATTCTTGAACGATTATGAGTATAACATTGATTATCCTCACCGTGTAGTTGTTTACGACAGCAGCGGCAACGAGGTTGGCCGTACCGGCACAATGATTGAATTTTCGTCAGACTCTTATCGCAATGAAAATATTACTCCTTATGTTAAATATTTCTGTAAACTTGATGATTATTTGACAGAAGAACAGAAAGAATTTGTTGTATATCATGAGCGGTATGGCGGTTATATTAAACAATTTGCCTGTGTTTCAGACAGTAAGGATAATCTGCTTGTTACCCCTGTTTATCTTGAGTATGTTGACACAAAGGAAAATAAGGAATACAGATTAAATTTTACGGACGAAACACCAAATGTAATTGTTAATTATAATTTCAGGCTGAATGTTATTGATGACCTTAATAAGGATTATGCGTTTATTGATAAGCAAATTGAAGATGGTATACCACAGGCATATCTTGATGAGAATGATGCTGATAGTGGCGATATAGGATTTGCGAGCTATAGCAGATGTGATGACCTCCGTATCGGCTCAGAGGTTTATTCGGTGTTGTCAGTATCCTATATTGATTCTGACAGCTATACTTTAAATGATTTTAGGTTTAAAAATAACTTAAATAACATAACTTTATTATATATAACTGTTACTGCGATTATATTAGCGGTGCTGAATGTTTATGTTAAACGCAACAGGCTTAACAAGGCAAAATATGTTTTTACGAATGCTGCGGCACATGAGCTTAAAACGCCGCTTGCTGTTATTGAAAATAAATGTGAGTTTATTCTTGAGGGTGTGGATGAAAGCAAAACTTTTGAATATGTCAATCAGACCTATAAAGAAGCCCTGAAGATGAATAGCCTGCTGAACAATCTTTTGCGTTATAATAAGCTGACAACACAAAGCAAGGTTGAGAAATCAAATAATAATCTGACATTGCTTATTGAGAATGAAATTGAAAATTACAGGAGTGCTGCCGAGGTTAAGAATATTGCATTTGATGTTGATTTGGTTAACGCAAGCATTAACTGTAATGCTGAACTTATCTCTCTTGCTATCGGAAATTTTTTATCTAACGCTGTTAAGTTTTCACCATCCGATACTACGGTTACCGTTAGTCTTACAAAAGTAAAGGGTAAATATAAGTTTTGTGTAATCAATCTTTTTGACGGCAAGCTTGATCATAAAATCTGGGATATGCTCTATATGACGGATGAATCAAGAAACGGCAAATCAACAGGTATGGGTCTTCCTATTTCAAAAGAAATTTTAGAGCTCCATAATTATAAATACGGCTTTAAAAACGAAAACGGAAGTGTGGAATTTTATTTTATTGCTAAATAAAACTTTTTGTTGTATAATGCCACTTGGGTGACAATATGGCAAGAGAATTAACATTTGCTCAAAATGTTGAGCGCAGTATTATTAAAACTTACAGAAAAGAAATCTGGAATCCTTTTGTGGAAGCCTGTCAGAATTATGAGCTCGTGCAGGAGGGTGACAGGATAGCAGTATGCATCAGCGGCGGCAAGGATTCTGTTTTGCTTGCAATGTGTATGAAGCATTTGAAAAGAATAAGCAAAACTGATTTTGAACTTGTGTTTCTTTGTATGGACCCGGGGTATAATGAAGCGAACAGAAAGCAGATAGAGAAGAATTGTTCATTGCTTGAAATACCTGTTACAGTTTTTGAGTCTGATATATTTGATATCACCGCTTCCGTGTCAGGCTCGCCCTGCTATCTTTGTGCCAGAATGCGAAGAGGACATCTTTATGCAAAGGCAAAGGCGCTTGGCTGCAATAAAATTGCTTTGGGTCACCATCTAAGCGATGTTATTGAAACTACATTAATGGGTATGTTTTACGGTTCACAGCTTCAGGCAATGCTGCCAAAGCTGAAAAGCACAAACTTTGAGGGGATGGAGCTTATCAGACCTCTTTACTGTGTTAATGAAAATGCTGTTATGAAATGGAGAGATTATAACAGTTTAACATTTATTCAGTGTGCCTGCCGTTTTGTTGATGAATACAGTAACAGTGCTGATGGTATCGGTGACTCGAAAAGACAGGAAATAAAGCATTTAATAGCTGATTTGAAAAAAATCAATCCTGATATTGAGCACAATATTTTTAAATCAATACATAATGTAAAGTTGGATACTTTTATATCCTATAAGCAAAAGGGAACAGAGCATAGCTTTTTAGAAGAATTCAGAGAGGATTAATGGTCCTCTCTGAAATTTTTTGAAAACATCCTGAAAACCTATTGACAAAGTAGGTGATATGTAGTATAGTGTAGTCAATCTAAGAAACCTACTAATGAAGTAGGTGATAGGAGGCATTGATTAATGGTTAATCATACAGCAAAAATAATTATTAAAATTTATAGCGAACGAATGTACTTTCGATGTTGTAAATAACTTAAAATTATCCAAAAATTAAATTTTAACATTGAAAGGAATATAATATTATGTCTAACAAAAATTATCGTTTTGAAACACTTCAGCTTCACGTTGGTCAGGAACAGCCTGATCCGGCAACTGACGCAAGAGCAGTGCCTATTTATCAAACTACATCATATGTTTTCAGGGACAGTGATCACGCTGCTGCAAGATTTAACTTGACAGATGCCGGAAACATCTACGGAAGATTAACGAACTCAACACAGGATGTGTTTGAAAAAAGAATTGCTGCCTTAGAGGGTGGAGTTGCAGCACTTGCTACTACTTCGGGTGCAGCAGCACTGGCATATACTTTTCAGGCTCTTGCTGCTGCAGGTGACCACATTGTATCCGCCAAAACAATTTACGGCGGAACTTATAACTACCTCGCACACACATTTAAGAATGCAGGTGTTACAACAACCTTTGTTGATCCTGATGATTTGGCTAATTTTGAAAATGCAATTCAGGATAACACGAAGGCAATCTTTTTTGAAACACTCGGTAATCCGAATTCAAACTTAGTTGACATTGAAAAGCTTGCTGATATTGCACATAAGTACAATATCCCTCTTGTAGTTGACTCAACCTTTGCAACCCCATATCTTTTAAGACCTATTGAACACGGCGTTGATATTGTTGTTCATTCAGCAACAAAGTTTATCGGCGGTCACGGAACAACACTTGGCGGTGTAATTGTTGACAGCGGTAACTTTGATTGGAAGACAAGCGGAAAGTTCCCGCAGATTGCTGAACCGAATGACAGTTATCACGGAGTAAGCTTTGTCGATGCCGCAGGCCCTGCAGCATTTGTAACATATATCCGTGCAATTCTTCTGCGTGACACAGGTGCAACGCTTTCACCATTCAATGCGTTCCTTCTTCTTCAGGGACTTGAAACACTTTCACTTCGTGTTGAGCGTCATATAGAAAATACGAAAAAAGTAATTGATTATCTAATTCATAATCCTCTTGTTGAAAAGGTTAATCATCCAAGTGTTGATGCACGATATAAGGATTTATATGACCATTACTTCCCTAATGGTGCAGGCTCAATCTTCACCTTTGAGATTAAGGGCGGCGAGGCTGAGGCTAAGAAATTTATTGATAGTCTTGAGATTTTCTCAATTCTCGCAAATGTTGCAGATGTTAAGTCACTTGTTATTCATCCTGCTACAACTACGCACAGTCAGTTGAATGCTTCTGAGCTTGAAGAACAGAATATTAAGCCTAATACAATCAGACTTTCAATCGGTACTGAACATATTGATGATATAATTGAAGACTTAGATCGTGCATTTAAGTCAATCGGATGAGGAGGAAATACTATGTCAGTTTATAATTCCGCACTTGAGCTTGTGGGCAACACACCGCTTGTTGAAGCAAACAATTTTGTGAAGGAAAATGATTTAAAAGCCAAGGTGCTTGTTAAGCTTGAATATTTTAATCCTGCAGGTTCTGTTAAGGACAGAATTGCTAAAGCTATTATTGAAGATGCAGAGAACAGAGGCGCTCTGAAAGAGGGCTCAGTAATAATAGAGCCGACAAGTGGCAACACGGGCATTGGGCTTGCATCAATTGCAGCAGTTAAGGGCTACAGAATTATTATTACGATGCCTGAAACAATGAGTGTTGAGCGTCGTAATTTAATGAAGGCTTATGGTGCTGAACTTGTGCTTACTGACGGCGCTAAAGGAATGAAGGGTGCAATTGCTAAAGCTGAGGAGCTTGCGAAGGAAATACCGAATTCATTCATTGCAGGTCAGTTTGTTAATCCTGTAAATCCTGCAACACACAAAGCGACAACAGGTCCTGAAATATGGAAGGATACCGAGGGTAAGGTTGATATTTTTGTAGCCGGTGTAGGTACAGGCGGAACAGTTTCAGGTACAGGTGCTTACCTTAAGGAGCAGAATCCGAATGTAAAAATTGTAGCAGTTGAACCTGCAACATCACCCGTACTCTCGAAGGGGGAGGCAGGTCCTCACAAAATTCAGGGTATCGGTGCAGGCTTTGTACCTCAAACTCTCGATACATCAATCTATGATGAAATTATTACTGTTGAAAATGATGATGCTTTTTCAGCAGGCAGAGCATTTGCTAAGCAGGAGGGTGTTCTGGTGGGTATCTCAAGCGGTGCAGCCCTGCATGCTGCTAAGGAGCTTGCTGCCAGACCTGAAAATGAAGGCAAAACAATTGTTGCACTTTTGCCGGATACGGGTGACAGATATTTGTCAACACCACTATTTTCAGAATAATCATTATATGGTCTATGGGAGGGCTTATTGTCCTCCTATTTTTTTATTGTAAAATATACAAAACCTATTGACAAAGTAGGGAATTAGTGGTATATTCCTACTCGAAAGGTAGGCTATAACTATGAGCGATTTTAAAATATATGCAGATAATGCAGCAACAACAAAATTAAGTCAGACTGCACTTGATGCGATGATGCCATTTTTAACGGAAATATACGGCAATCCGTCATCACTCCATACAGATGGTCAGATTGCAAAAATGCATCTCGAAAACGCAAGGGAAGATATTGCAAAATTAATAGGAGCATCACCTAAAGAAATTTATTTTACCTCAGGTGGAAGTGAAGCTGATAACCAGGCTATAAGAACTGCTGCTTATAACGGAAAGAAAAAAGGTAAAAACCATATTATATCTTCAAAATTTGAGCACCACGCAGTTTTGCATACTTTGAACGCACTTGAAAAAGAGGGTTTTGAGGTTACACTTCTTGATGTGAATCCAAATGGTATTGTTAAGGCAGAAGATATTACAAATGCAATCAAGGACAATACCTGCCTTGTAACAATTATGTCAGCTAATAACGAGATAGGTACGATTCAGCCGGTAGCTGAAATAGGAAAAATCTGCCGGGAAAAAGGTGTTATATTTCATACTGATGCAGTTCAGGCAGTAGGTCATATTCCTGTTCATGTTGAAGAAATGAATGTTGATATGCTTTCAGCATCTGCACATAAGTTTCATGGTCCGAAGGGTATTGGCTTTCTTTATGTAAAAAAAGGCATACCTGTTCACAGCTTAATTGAGGGTGGCGCTCAGGAACGAGGAAAAAGAGCAGGTACCGAAAATCTTGCAGCAATAGTCGGTATGACTGCTGCACTTAAAGAGTCCGTTGAAAGAGTCAATGACAATGCAGATAAGATTACTGCACTAAGGAACAGACTCGCAGAAGGTCTGAAAACAATTGAAAGAAGCAGAATGAATGGTGATTTGACTGCTCATCTGCCCGGCACACTGAATATGTGCTTTGAAGGGATTGAGGGTGAAAGCTTATTGCTTTTGCTTGATATGAAAGGAATCAGAGCGTCAAGCGGTTCTGCCTGTACAAGCGGCAGCCTTGAGCCTTCACATGTGCTTCTTGCAATCGGTGTTCCCGTAGAGGTTGCCCATGGCTCACTAAGACTGTCTATTAATGAAAATAACACTGAAGATGAAATGGAATATATGATAAAGACAATCACTGAGGTTGTAGCATATCTTCGTTCCATATCACCTGTGTGGGAAAAAATTGTAAGCGAAAACAAGTAATTAATAATATTCGGGAGAAAAAATATGGCACTTTATTCAGAAAAAGTAATGGACCACTTTACAAATCCAAGAAATGTTGGTAAAATTGAAAATGCAGACGGTATTGGTGAAGTCGGCAATGCAAAATGCGGCGATATTATGAAAATATATATCAAAGTGTCCGATGACGGAATAATTGATGATGTAAAATTCAACACCTTTGGCTGTGCATCAGCAATTGCATCAAGCTCAATGGCTACTGAAATGATTAAGGGTCAGCCGATTGATAAAGCTTTAACGCTTACGAATAAGGCTGTTGTTGAAGCTCTTGATGGTTTGCCTCCGGTTAAAATTCATTGTTCCGTTCTTGCAGAAGAGGCTGTCAAAATGGCAGTCAAAAATTATTACGATAAGAAGGGCATATCCTATGACCCGTCGCTGTTTTGTGCCGGTCATTGTGATTGCTGCGGAGAGCATTAATGAGTATTAAGGATATTCAAAATCAGATTTTGGAATTAAAAAAAGAAAAAGATATTTGTATTTTAGCACATTGTTATCAGTCACCGGAAATATTAGAGGTTGCCGATTTCACAGGTGACAGCTTTGCACTTTCTGTAAAGGCTTCACAGGTGCAGAATAATATTGTTATTATGTGCGGTGTCCGCTTTATGGCTGAAACCGTTAAAATTCTTTCGCCTGACAAAAAGGTTATTTTAGCAAATCCTACTGCAGGCTGTCCTATGGCTGAAATGATGGACAAGGAGGTTATTGCTCAGGTTAAAGAGCAATATCCCGATTACACGGTTGTGGCTTATATCAATACTACAAGTGAGCTGAAAACAATTTGTGATGTGTGTGTTACATCATCGTCAGCGCTTGAAATCTGCAAGAAGATTGATAACGATAACATTCTGTTTATTCCTGATTGTAATTTAGGCGACTGGATTTCAAAACAGCTCCCTGAAAAGAATTTCAAGCTTCTTAACGGCGGCTGTCCTACTCACGCAAAAATGACTGCTAAAGATGTTGAAAAGGCGAAGGCACTTTATCCGAATGCTGAATTTTTGGTTCATCCCGAATGCACACCTGAAGTTGTGGCACTTGCTGACTATGTCGGTTCAACAACAGGGATTATGGATTATGCTAAAAAAAGCAGTGCAACGGAATTTATTATAGGAACAGAAAACAGTATTGTTACACACCTTCAGCTTGAGTGTGCGGATAAAAAGTTCTATCCGCTTTCAAAGGACTGTATTTGCAATAATATGAAGGCAACAACGCTTGTTGATGTGCTTAATTGCTGTAAGGGAACCTTTGGCGAGGAAATTGAGCTTGATGATGAAACCTATAAGGGCGCTAAAAAATGTATTGATGAAATGATAAGGCTTGGTTAATTTATGAGTAAAAAAGCAATTATCGCAATGAGCGGTGGCATTGATTCCAGCGTTGCTGCTTTTTTGATGAAAGAAAAAGGCTTTGATTGTATCGGTGCTACAATGAAGCTTTATGACAATGATGATATTATGATAAGCAGAGAGAAAACCTGCTGTTCACTTGACGATATTGAGGATGCACGTTCAGTGGCCAACAGGCTTTCAATGCCTTATTATGTTTTCAATTTTAAGGACGAGTTTAAGGAAAAGGTTATTGATAAGTTCATTGCCACCTATGAAAACGGCGGCACACCTAACCCTTGTATTGACTGTAACCGATATTTAAAGTTCAGAAGACTTTTTCAGAAAATGAAGGAGCTTGGCTTTGACTATGTTGTAACAGGTCATTATGCTAAGGTTGAAGAAAAAGATGGCTGGTTCTATTTGAAAAAAGGCGAGGATGCTTCAAAGGATCAGAGTTATGTTCTTTATTCACTGAAACAGGAGCAGCTTTCTCATATTATTTTTCCGCTTGGTGTATATTCAAAGACCGAAATCAGAAAAATTGCCGAGGAGAATAATTTTCTTAATGCACGAAAAAAAGACAGTCAGGACATCTGCTTTGTGCCTGACGGTGATTATGCAGAGTTCATTGAGCGTTATCTTGGTAAAACATATCCAAAGGGTAATTTTGTTGATGTTAACGGAAATGTTCTCGGTGAGCATCAGGGTATTATAAGATACACCAACGGTCAGCGCAAGGGGCTTGGTGTTGCCTTTGGAAAGCCTATGTATGTGGCTGATAAAAATATTGATGACAATACTGTTACACTTTGTACCAATGATGAATTGTTTTCCAAAGAGCTTACAGCAAATGATTTTAATTGGCTTATACCAAATCCTGCAAAGGAAATAAAATGCTCTGCCCGTGTTCGTTATAATATGAGGGAACAGCCTGCTGCAGCCTATATTCTTGATAATGGTAATGTCAAAGTCGTTTTTGATGAACCTCAAAGAGCAATAACCAAGGGGCAGGCAGTAGTTCTTTATGATGGTGAAACGCTCCTTGGCGGAGGAACAATTATTTGAATTTTTTATTGACATTTTATTTCAGTTATGATACTATGTCAAAAAGAGGTAATTATTATGTTTAATTTAACTGTTAAACTTCATAACGCATTTGCTCCTATGTGGTATGCATGGGCTTATTTGCGTTGTGTTCATAGCAGTTAGTCTTTTGCATTTTTATATCAATTATTAAACTGCTGATGAACACTTGGTTCATCAGCAGTTATTTTTTTTACGGGAGGTTATAGTATGGTTAAGCTTAATTCTATCAAGCACAGTGAGCTGAAAAAAGCATATAGAATGCACCGCAAAGGCTTTATGCCTACATTCTTAAAATACTTTGACAGAATAAATCCTATATTTGAAAGCTTTAAAAAGTTTAACAATTTTTATAATCATCCTGATTTATATATGTTCTGGATTATGTTTGACGGAAAAGCAGTCGGCGAAATCTGGATTACTGTAAGCAATGATACAGCAAAGCTTGCAAGATTGTTTGTTCTTAAAGAATTTCAAAATAGGGGAATTGCACAGCAGGCAATAAGAAATGCAGAAAATCTTTTCCCCGGCAATAAGCGATGGTGTCTTGACACAATTAAGCAGGAAAAGAATAATTGTCATCTATATGAAAAAATGGGATATATTTCCTTTGGTACAGAGCGTAAGATAAATAAAAGAATGACAATCATTAACTACGAAAAGAGGATGGAGTAATATGGATTATATTACGGAATATTACAACAATTATGATGAAGACGGAAGATTAAATTCAAGAAAGCCTGAATATCTGACAACAATGCGTTATATTCAAAAGTATCTTAAGCCTGACTGCAAAATCCTTGAAATAGGTGCAGCGACAGGAAGATATTCCATTGCACTTGCGGATATGGGCTTTGATGTAACATCTGTTGAATTTGTTGAAAGCAATTTAGATATTCTCAAAAGCAAAATCAAAGCTAATCATAATATTACCGCTATTCAGGGCGATGCACGTAATCTTAACTTTATTGAAAGCGATGTATATGATATTGTTCTGTTACTCGGTCCTATGTATCATTTATATAATGACGAGGATAAGCATAACGCCATCAGTGAGGCCGTGCGTGTCTGCAAGGCAGGCGGAATTATTTTTGCTGCATACTGCAATAACGATACAACAATGCATCAGCTTTTTGTACAGCATAAGTTGTCTGATTATCTTGATTGTATAGATAATCAATTTCACGCCATTTCAAAGCCTGAGCTTGTCTTTGAGCTTTACAGAAAAGAGGATGTTGACAGAATTATGAGCGGCTTTGATGTATACCGTCTGCATTATGTCGGTGCAGATATGCTGTCAAACTGTTTTGACGAGGCATTTGACGAAATGACAGATGAGGAATTTAATTTGTATATGAAATATCATTATGCCATTTGTGAAAGAGAGGATATGATAGGCTTGTCTTTCCATATGCTCGATATTTTCAGAAAAGAATAAAATTCATAGATTCAGGATGGGTGATTGATATGAGTAAAGAACCGATATTGGAAACGGAAAGATTAATACTAAGGCCTATAACACTTGATGATGCTGAGGCTTGCTTTAGCTGGAACAGTGATGAGCGTGTTGCAAGGTATATGTCTTATCCTACATATACAGATATAAAGAAGACGCAGGAATGGATAAAATCAACTTTAACGGATGAAATAGAATGGAACTGGGCATTTGTGCTTAAAAGCGAAAACAGAGTAATCGGTACAGGAGGAATAGGTCCAAATGAGTTTATGGAGGGCTATTGGGGAATAGGGTATAATCTTCATTATGATTACTGGCACTGTGGCTATTGCACTGAGGCAATGAGAGCAATTGTTGACTATGCTCATAATAAGCTTGGTGTTAATAAAATCTGCAGTTGTCACGCAGTTGATAACCCACGTTCAGGCAAGGTTATGGAAAAGCTTGGTCTTAAATTTCATCACTTTGGTGAATATACAAAGCTTGACGGAAGTGAAACATTCAAAGCAAAATTTTATACTTTAGAAGATTAAAGTGATAAAATAAATTATTGACATAAATAAATTACAGGTTTATAATAAACCTTATATTTTTGGAGGAACTATTATGAAAAATTTAAAAAAAGTTTTAGCGGTCGTATTATCAATGCTGTTTGCCGCAGCAATATTTGCAGGCTGTACAGCAAAAGAGAATAATGAAACAAACACAAACAACAATACTGAACACAATCTGAAAAAGGTTGCAATCCTTCAGTATATGCCGCACTCAAGCCTTGATAACTGCACACAGGGTATTAAGAATGCTCTTGATGAGGCAGGCATTGAGTATGACGTTCAGGTCGGCTCAAGCGGCAGTGCCGATACTGACTGCCAGAGCTATGCACAGCAGATGGTAGCAAGCAATTATGATCTTATTATTGCTGTGGCAACTCCTGCTGCTATGAGTGCTTACTCAGCAGTACAGAATGCATCATCAGATACACCTGTTGTTTTCAGTGCCGTTTCAGACCCTGTTGCCGCAGGTCTTGTTGAAACTATGGAAGCACCGGGCAAAAACTGTACCGGTACTGCTGATGCAATTGATATTGCAGGTCAGATTGAGCTGATTAAAACTCTTCAGCCTGAAATCAAAACACTTGGTGTTTTCTATACTACCAGCGAGGCAAACTCAATCAGTCAGTTAAAAACATTGCAGGCTGAGTGTGCAAAGGCCGGAATTGAGCTTAAGTCACAGGGTATTGCCGAGGCTTCCGAGCTTGCATCTGCTGCGGCTGCACTGGTACCTCAGGTTGATGCAATAACAAATTTAACAGACAACAATGTTGTTGATAATATGAATGTTTTCCTTGAGCAGGCAGATGCTGCAAAAATCCCTGTATACGGCTCAGAGATTGAGCAGGTAAAGAAGGGCTGTCTTGCGTCGGCATCCATTGACTATGTTGCTCTCGGTGAAAGAACAGGTCAGATTGCAGTTGACATTCTCGGCGGTAAGGATGCGGTATCATATCCTGCAGTTACCGTAACTGATTCTTTCCTTGTAATCAATCCTGATACAGCATCAAAGCTTGGTATTGATATACCTGAATCTTTGGCTGATGTTCAGCAGGTAAAAGCAGGCGAATAATATATAATCACAAAATGAGCAGAGTTAATCTGCTCATTTTGTTGGCAGGAAGTGATTTTATGGAAACTTTAAATATAATCAAGGTTGTACTTGAAGAGGGCTTCAAGTATGCTATACTTGCACTTGGTGTTTATCTTTCATACAGCATACTTGACTTCCCTGATTTATCAGTTGACGGGACAATGCCGCTTGGTGCAATTGTTTCAAGTATTCTTATTTTAAAAGGCTTTGACCCGTGGCTAAGTCTGCTGATTGCATTTGGATTCGGACTCCTTGCAGGCTGTCTGACCGGTGTTTTACACGTGAAGCTTAAGCTTCAACCGCTGCTTTCAGGTATACTGGTATATACTTTGCTGTTGTCGATAAACCTTGTACTGATAAAATTTGGTACAGGCGGTCAGTCCATTGCATCAATTTTCGGACAGAAAACAATTTTCAACAGTGGAGCAGCAAATATTCTGCCATCAACAGTAGGCGGAATGAGTATAAGAAAGCTGATTGTACTTGCAATATTTGTTATTGTGCTTAAAATTCTTATGGATTTATATCTGAAAACAAAGTCAGGTATGCTCCTTCGTGCTACTGGTTCAAATCAGCAATATGTCGTTATGCTTGCAAAAAATCCGGGTATGACAAAGATTTTAGGTCTTGCAATCGGCAATGGTCTTGCTGCTATCAGCGGTGCTGTTATTGCACAGAGTACTGAAACGGCTAACACGACAATGGGTGTTGGTATGGTGGTATTCGGTCTTTCAAGTGTTATTATCGGCTTGTCACTCTTCAAGCGGGTGGGATTTATGAAAGCGACTACTATGGTTATTTTAGGTACAATTATTTACAAGGCTTGTTTGCAGATTGCTGTAGTTATCGGTCTGCCGAGTGAATATAATAAGCTCCTTATGGCTGTTCTGTTTGTCATAGCGCTTGTGTTCAGCGGAACTCTTCAGGGCAAGAGCGGAAAAAGGAGAGAGAAAAATGCTTGAATTAAATAATATTACAAAACGCTTTAATGTGGGCACTGTGGATGAGTCGACAGTTTTTGACCATTTCAATTTCAAGGTTAATAAGGGTGATTTTGTTTCATTAATCGGCTCAAACGGCAGCGGTAAAACGACACTGCTTAATCTTATCTGCGGCTCACTTAAGCCTGACAGCGGCAAAATTCTTTTTAACGGCAAGGATATTACGCATATTTCCGAATTTAAAAGAGCAAAAATAATCGGCAGAGTTTTTCAGGAGCCGAGAGTCGGTACCTGTGCTGATTTGACAATTCTTGAAAATATGGCATTGGCCGATAATAAAAATAAGTCTTTTGGCCTTGGCAGATGTGTGAATAAAAAGCGAATTGATTATTATAAATCATTTGTTGAACAGTGCAATATGGGGCTTGAAAACAGAATGGGTGTTCAGGTCGGAACGCTTTCAGGCGGTCAAAGGCAGGCGCTTGCACTTGTTATTGCCAATATGACAAACGTAGATTTGCTTATTCTTGACGAGCATATAGCGGCGCTTGATCCTAAATCCTCTGAGATTGTTATGAAGCTTACCAACGATTTGGTGCTTAAGAATAATATTACCACAATGATGGTTACCCATAACCTCAGATTTGCAGCCGAATACGGCAATAGATTGGTTATGATGCATTCAGGCAACGCAATCCTTGATATCAGGGATGAGGAAAAGAAAAATACCAAGGTTGAGGATTTGCTTAAAATATTTGATGAAATCAGTATTGAAACAGGTAACTGATAACAGCTTATTATTAATTGATAAAAAATAAATTCTGTTGGCAACAGATAAATGAAAAAGCGGAGTGTAAACTCCGCTTTTTTCTATATATATTACATTTTTACTTCGATAGGCATACCGCCGTTTTCTCTGGATTCGTCTGCGAGGTAAACACACAGATGACCTGCAACGCTGTCAAAAATTGATGTGCAGGCAAGACTCGGTTTTTCACCTAAAATAAACTTAACAAAGTCTGCTGTGAGTCTTTCATCACCGCCGCCGTGACCTCCATAGGCACCTACCATATCACCGCTTACATTAAGGTCAACCTCTTCTATATCACATTCTCCGTTATGTGCATCCGGTGAAGGGTTGATTTTTGAAACATAGAACTTTGATTTTTCAAAATCACCATAAATTTCACCCTTAGTACCGATAATATGTATTTTTCTCAGTGACTGTGATGAGCCGCCGACCATATTGTGTGTGCCTGTTGCGCCGTTTGCAAAGTTAACGAGCACTGACTGATGGTCAACCACATTGTTGTCACACTTATACATACATCTTGCATAGGGGCTGTCACTTTTCATAAGTGCAATTTTATCATCAATAGTAGGGTTTGGTATAGCCTCGAGTGCATCCCAGACATAGAATGCCCATCTGTCAGGATGATCAATATAAAGTCTTTTTGTAGAAAAATCACAGGTGTCAACGTGGGGACAGTCAAGCATACAGATTGTACCTGCACCTTCCGGCGCATTTTCAGGCTTGAACTGATATTTGCTGCCGAAGGAACTGATTTTAACAGGCTTTGTTTCACTCATAAACCACATCATAAGGTCTATGTCGTGGCAGCATTTTGCAAGCAGCATTGTTGTGTGGCATTTTTCTGAATTAGCCCACTTACCGCGTACATAGGATGTTGACAGATGGTGGTATGAAACATGCTCTGTTGTCTGAATATTAATTATGTCACCGATTTCACCGTTTGCAATTCTCTCTTTGATGGAATAGTAAAAAGGTGTGTATCTCAGAACGTGACAGATCATAACCTTAGAATTGTTCTTTTTAGCGCATTCAACAAGCTCGCGCATTTCTTTTTCATTAACGGCAAAAGGCTTTTCAAGAAGCATATCATATCCTGCATTCAAAAGAGGAATGGCTGTTTCGATATGCTGTTCATCCATAGTTCCGTTAATAACGGTGTCTGCAAGTTTACCCTTTTCTGCAAGCTTCTGGGCTGATTCAAAGCACATATCCTCGCCAAAGCCGAAATATTCCATACAATGCTTTCTTCTGACAGGATTAGGGTCTGCAACACCTACAATTTTTAAATCCTCGGGATTGGTTTTTGCCAGCTCACTGTATACTAATGCTCTGTGACCGGCACCTACGATTATCGCTGTAACAGGTTTCTTTTCCATATTAAAGCACCTTCTTAAAATTTTTTGTCTATTATACACCTATTAAACAACAATTTAAAGAGGTAATTTAAAATATTTTTATATTATTGACAGATTGTGCCAATAATCTTATAATAGTAAAAAAATTTGATTAAGGTGAAGTTTTGAAAAGGTTACTTGTTTATTTAAAAGGCTATGTTACTCAGTCGATATTAGCACCGCTTTTTAAGTTGCTTGAGGCAAGCTTTGAGCTGATTGTTCCGCTTGTTATAGCATCCATTATTGATGTGGGCATTGCAGGCGGTGACACAAAATTTGTTGCAGGAAGATCCGGTGTACTTGCTGTGCTTGCTCTTGTCGGTATGGCTGCTGCAATTACCGCACAATACTTTGCAGCGAGAGCAGCAACAGGATTTGGTATGAAGCTGAGACATTCACTTTATGAAAAAATTCAGTCACTGTCCTTTAATGAACTTGATGTTATCGGTACGTCAACACTTATAACAAGAATGACAAATGATGTTAATCAGGTTCAAAACGGTGTCAATCTTGTTTTAAGGCTGTTTCTGCGTTCTCCGTTCATAGTTATCGGTGCAATGGTTATGGCGTTTACAATTGATGCAAAATGTGCATTGATATTTGCTGCAGCAATTATTTTGCTGTCGGTTGTAGTGTTCGGTATTATGAGGATTACAATACCCAAGTACCGTGATGTTCAGACCAATCTTGACGGTGTGACCCTTATAACACGTGAAAATCTGTCAGGTGCAAGAGTTATCAGAGCCTTTACCAATGAAGAAAATGAGGTTGAAGAATTCAGAAAGAGAAATAATACACTCTCTGTTCTTCAAAAAGCAGTGGGCAGAATTTCTGCTCTGCTTAACCCGGTTACTTATGTAATTATAAATATAGCAATTGTTGTACTTGTTTATACAGGTGCACTTCGTGTTGATGTCGGTGATTTGACTCAGGGTCAGGTTGTTGCACTTTATAATTATATGAGTCAGATATTGGTTGAGCTGATTAAGCTTGCCAACTTAATTGTTTCTGTTACAAAAGCATTCGCTTCTGCTGACAGAATCAGTGCTGTTCTTGAACAGGAAAATACTCTTGAAAAAACCGGCAGCAATAAAAAATCGGATGCCTATATTGCGTTTGATAATGTTTCACTGACATATAAAAATGCTTCAGCGCATTCACTGAATAATATTACATTTCATGCAGACAGGGGAGATGTTATCGGAATTATCGGCGGCACAGGCTCAGGTAAATCAAGTCTTGTTTCTCTGATACCTCATTTTTATGATTCAACCAATGGCACGGTTTTTGTTGACGGTGCAGATGTTAAATCACTTGATGCAGATAAGCTGCGTGAAAAAATAGGATTTGTTCATCAAAAGGCAGTACTGTTTAAAGGTACTGTGCGTGACAATATGAAATGGGGCAAAAAAAATGCTACAGACGAAGAAATTGTTGCCGCACTTAAGGTTGCGCAGATTTATGATGTGATATCAGAGAAGGGTGGTCTTGATTTTGAAATCGAGCAGAATGGCTCCAATCTTTCAGGCGGTCAGAAGCAGCGCCTGTCTGTAGCCCGTGCAATTGTAAGACAGCCTGAAATTCTTATACTTGATGATTCTTCATCAGCTCTTGACTATGCAACTGAGGCAAGATTGAGAGATGCAATATATAATCTTTCATATAATCCGACTGTATTTATTGTTTCGCAGCGTGCATCCTCTGTACTCAGTGCAGATTGTATTTTAGTCCTTGATGATGGTGAGTGTGTTGGTTTCGGAACACACGATCAGCTTCTTCAAAACTGTGAGGTTTACCGTGAGATTTATACCTCTCAGTTCGGAAAGGAGGCAATATAATGAACAGTAAGGAAACACTGAAAAGAGTACTTTCCTATATTGATAAATATAAGTATTTTCTTGTTTTATCTATGCTCTTTGCACTTGTAAGTGTGGCACTTACGCTTTATGCACCTATACTTGTAGGTAATGCAATTGACTGTATTATAGGCAAAGATAATGTTGATTTTGAAAAAATAATATCAATTCTTACCAGGCTTGGCATTATTATCGGAATAACGGCTGCTGTTCAGTGGCTTATGAATGTTTGCAACAATAAAATCACATATAATGTGTCACGTGATTTGCGGCAGTGCGCCTTTGAAAAAATTGAAAAGCTTCCTTGCTCTTATCTTGACAGTCATTCAAACGGTGATGTTGTCAGCCGAGTGATATCTGATGTTGATCAGCTTGCTGACGGTCTGTTAATGGGCTTTACTCAGTTTTTTACCGGAATTATTACTATTGTCGGTACTCTTGGGTTTATGTTGTCAATCAATGTATGGATTACACTTGTAGTCGTTGTTGTTACACCATTATCATTTTTTATTGCGAGATTTATTGCAAAAAGAACTTATAAGATGTTTTCGCTTCAGTCAAAAACGAGGGGAGAGCAGACCTCGTTTATTGATGAGATGATTTCAAACCAGAAGATTGCTGATGCTTATGGTATGGATAAGGAAAACCTTGAAAGGTTTGATGATATTAACGAAAGGCTGACAGATTATTCACTAAAAGCAACCTTTTTTTCATCAATAACAAATCCTGCAACAAGATTTGTAAACAGTATTGTTTATGCAGCGGTTGCACTGTTTGGTGCAATTATGGCAATTAAAGGAAATATTACAGTAGGCATATTGTCATGCTTTTTATCCTATGCTAATCAGTATACCAAGCCCTTCAATGAAATCAGCAGTGTTGTTACAGAACTTCAGAACGCACTTGCCTGTGCAGGCAGGGTTCTTGACTTTATTGATGAGGAAAGCATAAAGCCTGATGCAGATGATGCTCATAAGCTTGTCAACGCTCAAGGCAATATTGAAATCAGCAATATGGATTTTTCATACAGCAAGGAAAAAGAACTTATTAAAAATCTTAATCTGACTGTTAAGGAAGGTATGATTGTTGCAATTGTAGGTCCGACCGGCTGCGGAAAGACTACGCTTATTAATTTGCTGATGCGTTTTTATGATCCGCAAAAGGGCAGTATATCAATTGATGGTATTGATAATCAGGATATCACAAGAAAATCGCTGAGAGAAAATATCGGTATGGTGCTGCAGGATACATGGCTGAAAAGTGGTACAATACTTGATAATATCAAAATTGCTAATCCTAATGCTACGCTCAATGAAGTTGTCGAAGCAGCAAAAAAAGCACACGCCCATTCTTTTATAAAGCGTTTGCCAAAAGGTTATGAAACTGTAATCGGTGAAGACGGCGGCTCGCTTTCACAAGGTCAAAAGCAGCTCCTTTGTATTACAAGGCTGATGCTTTCTCCGCCTCCTATGCTCATTCTTGATGAGGCAACCTCGTCAATTGATACAAGAACGGAAATAAAAATTCAGAGTGCATTTAATCAGCTTATGAAGGGACGAACAACGTTTATAGTTGCTCATAGACTTTCGACAATTATGAATGCTGATATTATTCTTGTAATGAATGACGGAAAAATCATTGAACAGGGAAATCATAATGAGCTTTATAATAAAAAAGGGTTTTATTATAATTTATATAATTCACAATTTCCAAAAAGTAAGTAAACAAAAGGAACAGATTTATTTAAATCTGTTCCTTTTGTTTTTAGTTTTATAAATTGTTTAATTAGGAATTCTTTGCATCCTGTTCAGCAATTCTGTTAGCACGCTTTTCTGCAAGCTCAACAATCATCTGCTGCTGAAGTTTACCGTGGATAGGATAAAGAATGAATGATACACCATAAAGTCCTCTTGCGAGAGCAGGGAGGATACAGAAGATAGCCCAGATACCGCTAAGCATTTTTGGATCTGTCTGAGGAATTGCGTTACCAATGGAATCGGTAAGCGGTACATAGTTAATCCATGTAAGCACCATTCCTGATAACCATCCTGTTACGGATGTAGCAAGCTTTCCGAAATAGCCTTGTACGGTTGTAACGAGTGCTTCATTTCTGAGTCCGTGCTTCCACTCCATATAGTCAAGAGCCTCAGCAGTAACAATCTGTCCGCTGACATTAAGGATTTTATTAGGAAGACCGCAGATTGTAAGTCCGAAAATTACCCAAATAAGATTTAAAATTCTGTTATCATTAAAGGTCTGACCGAATGGGTGATAACCAATTAGGAACAGTGCCATATAAGCAAAAAATCCAAATAAACCGGCAATGATCGATGTTGCTCTTGCACCCCATTTTTTAACCATTTTAGCAGCAACGGGAACCATTATGTAGTTAGGAATACCCGTGAATAATCCGCAAATGGTTGCATTCATCAGAGAGCCTGTATTGTTAAGCCAGAAATAGGACTCGGAGGATCCGCCGACTGATTTGAATGAATTAAAGAAGTTTGCAAGAATAACAGCGATAAGCGGTCTGTTCGTAATAATATTCTTTAATGATTCAATAACAGAGGTTTCCTTCATTTCCTCACGGCTCATCAAAGGAACTCTTTCCCTCATATTAAAGCAGCCGAAAATAGCAAAGGCTGCAGACAGGATGAGCATAAACTTGGCGAATCCGCTGTATATACCTCTCATTGTAATATTGCTGTTGATTTTAGGAAGCAAGGTTACAAATACAGGTACAAGTGACGGAATCCATGTTCCGAAAAGCTCAAAGAATTTTGTTGTAGTAATAAGGTTATCACGTTCTGCGGTATTTGGGGTAATGTTGTAAATCATAAGACCCCAGGCACCGAAGTAACTCATACCAAGACCATATATGACAATCGCAACAGTTGCCCAGATAACTTTTTGTGTTGAGTTAATATCCGGTGCTGAGAACATCATATATCCGCCTATTACCCAAAGCGGAAGCGGTAAAATAAAGAAGGGCTTGATACGACCCCATCTTGTTCGTGTTCGGTCAATGATAAGACCTGAAATCGTGTCATCAAGAGCATCATAGATTGATGCAAAGAGATTGATGTTAGCATAAGCAGTTGTGTTCAGCTTAAGGAACTGAATCATAAAAAATTCCTTAAATGCATCAACAAACTGAGTTAAATTCTTTTGACCAAAGTTAACCAGAACATATGCAGCAATTTCTTTTGGTGTAAGATAGCGCTTGTGAGTGTAGGCAAGCTTATCCAACTCGTCCATCTCTGCCTGAGTTAAATCTTCGGTAATAATTTCTTCTGCCAAAATTATTCCCTCATTTCCTTCCGGATACTGCCCGGATTATTAATAACAGTAATATACTATCATATAAAAGATATTAAATCAATACTTTTTTCTCTATCCTCAATATTAAATTATCTTTCACTTTTGTATTGACAATTTGTCGAATAAATTATAAAATAGCTAAGTAAGTAAATCATATTGAAAGGGGTACGTATCAATGGCAAGTACCTGTCCTAATTGCGGCAAAAAGCTTCATTTATGGGATGTTAAGGCAGAATGCTCAGGCTGCGGAGTTTCTATTCCTAATTATAATTGGGAAGCAAGGCTTGAGGAGGATAATATTAAGGCTGAAAAACAATTTGCTGTATTTAATAGATCTTTAAGCAGAATTGCTTATTCAATTTACGGAACAAAGCTTCGTATAGCAAGACTTATTTTAACCTTTCTTCCTGCAATCGGATTTATTCTTCCGTGGGCAACACTTAAGAGCGATGCTGAGAGTTTTGATTTAAGCATTATTTCTTTTAGCGGAAATAAATCACTGATTGATTTTTTCAAAAGCTTTTTCGGTGATACCGGTTTGTATTTTACCAATATGAAATTTGAAGAATACAGCGGGGCATTGACACTTTCTTTTGCAGGTTATATTTTATTTGTGCTTAGTGCACTTTTAATTGTTATTGCATTTTTCTTAAACATAATTATGTGCAAGAAACCTAAGACAAAGTCAACTGTTGTATTTGATGTTTTATCTATTGCTGCATCAGTGGCAAGCGTTGTATGTTTTGTTATGAGCGGCTCTCTTGCAACTGAGGCTGTTGCGTTCAATTTTGGCGATTTTGCTGTTCTTAATGGTTTTGCTTCAATCAGTTGGGGTTATTTTGTTGCACTTGTTTTATTACTTATTGCAACCGGAATCAATATTGCTGTTGCAAAGGCACCTGCTAAAAATGATGAAATGCTTGAAGAAGAAAGACTTGCACGTGTTAAGGCAAAGGAAGAGGAAGAACGTAAAAAAGAAATTGAGCGTGAAAAGGCAAGAATTGAAGCTGAGAAGAAGCAGGCAGAAGAAAATGAAAGACTTGTTGAAGAGGCAAAGGCGAAGCTTGCTAAAAGTAAAAAGAAATAAGTTTGAATTCTATACAAATTAAGGAGTGGTAACACACTCCTTTTTTCTTGACCTGTTTTGCAGTATTTGTTATAATATAAAACGGAGTGATGATTATGAATGATAAAAAGAAAAACAGTTTAACAAAAACCCAGAGGAATGTGATAATAACTTTTGCGGTTATCATTGCTGTTGCAATAACGGGTTTAATTGTTTTTAAAACAAATCAGATATATTTTACAACAAAGCTTATGTATGCTTTTATGCCGCAGTCATATGTGGCTGAGCTTGACGAGGGAAATATAGAATTTTTTGTTGAGTATAATAATGACTATAGTGCCAAAGAAAGTAATAATGATCCTATGCAGGCTTTCAGATATTATTATTTTGACGAAAACGGTGAACGTGTTGATTTAGGTATTGACGGCGGTTATGATGAAGAAGGCAATGGTGAAAAGTCACCGCTTTCCGTTCCGTTTATGTTTTTAATGGGGCAAAGGATAGGTACTTTCAAAGCGATAATGTCCAAAGTAATGCTTGCTCTTGCAGCAATTATAGTAGTTGCTTTGATTGTTGTTTGGTTTATCGTATGGTCAAGAAATGAAGATAAACAAAAGCTTGAAAAATATGGCGATAAAACAAAGAATAAAAATAAAAAATCAAAAAAATAAATTAATAGACCAAGCAAAATGCTTGGTCTTTATGTTATGATTTGAATTTAAGGAGTATTTATGGTGTACGAAAAGCTTTTTTCCCCAATGAAAATAGGTAATGTTGAAATTAAAAACAGAATAGTCATGGCACCTATGTGTATGGGCTTTGGTCAGTACAACGGCTGTGCTACGGAAACGATGATGAATTATTATGAGGAGCGTGCTCGGGGCGGAGTAGGATTGATTATTACCGAAATCACAAGAATTAATGATATCACCGGTGCTTCTTCATATGGTCAGCTTGGTATGAGTCATGATTATCAGATTTCATCACTTAAAGAGATGGCTGACAGAATACATAAGCACGGTTGTAAAATAATGGTTGAACTGCATCATCCGGGCAGACAGAATTTGGGGCTTATGATCGGTACGGTTCCGATTTGTATTGCCGGTGAAAAACTCCTTGGAAATAATGCTTATACAAAGCTGCTTACAGGTGCTGTTATTCCTCCGGGTAAAAAACTTCAGGATAAAGATATTGTGCCAAGAGTTGTTGCTCCGAGTAAATGTGAAAAAAGCAAAATGAGCGATAGTGTTAACAGAGCACTGTCACATAGGGGTATAAAAAGACTTATTGCTCAGTTTATTGAAGGTGCAGTCAGAGTTCAGAAAGCAGGCTGCGACGGTGTTGAGCTTCATGCATCACACGGGTATCTTATTCAGCAGTTTTTATCGCCGAATACGAATAAACGCACCGATGAATATGGTGGAAGTCTTGAGAACAGAATGAGATTTCTGACTGAGATTATTGACGGCATCAGAAGAAATTGCGGAAAATCTTTCCCTATAGTCGTGCGCCTGACCGTTGATGAAATGTATGACCGAATCGGTAAGCCGAACAAAGGTTACGGTCTTTACGAAGGGCTGAAAATGGCAAAAATCTTAAGTGACAAGGGGATTGATGCAATTGATGTTTCTTCTGCCGCTTATGATACATTCAATTACTGGCTTGAGCCGACAACCTATGAATGCGGCTGGAGAAAAAATCTTGCAGAGGAAGTAAAAAAGATAGTTGATATTCCTGTAATAGCAGCAAATCTTATACGATCACCAAAGCAGGCTGAGGAGCAAATAAATGCAGGCATTCAGGATTTTGCTGCGCTCGGTCGTCCGCTTATTGCAGACCCTCATTGGGTGAATAAGGTTCAGTCAGGTAATGAAGATAAAATCAGCCGTTGTGTGTGCTGTTTGTACTGTTTTGAAAGTATGATGGAAAATGCCTATAAATACAGTCATGGTCACTGCTCTGTCAATCCGTTTGTGGGCAGAGAAAGTGTTAATCTTAACCAAAACGGCAGAGGAAGAAAGGTTGTTATTGTAGGTGCCGGACCTGCAGGCTTAATGTGTGCTGATATTCTTGCCGACAGAGGTTTTGATGTCACTGTTATTGAAAAGGAAAGTATTGTAGGCGGTCAGCTTAATCTTGCCGATAAGCCGCCGCATAAAGAAAAAATGGCTTGGGTATGTACAGATTTATATTCAAAAGCTAAAGATAAAAATATTGAATTTATGTTTGATACTGCTGCAGATAAAGAATTAATTGACAGCCTAAAGCCTTATGCAGTTGTAACCGCAACAGGCGGAAATGCTGTATTTCCCAAAGCATTTTACGGAGATAATGTTTCAACAGTCACTGAAATTCTTAACGGTTCTGTTAAACTTGAAAATAAAAAGGTTGCTGTTATCGGTTCGGGTATGACAGGTCTTGAAACAAGTGAGCTTTTGGTATCACAGGGAAACAAGGTTACTGTTGTTGAAATGGCTGAGTCAATAGCTCCGGGAGCATGGTTTCAGAGCGTTGATGATGCAATATCGGTGCTGAATAAAGCAGGAACAGAGTTTTTAACAGGGCACAAACTTATCAGCATTAATGATAACGGTATTTATCTTGAGTCTGTCCAAAGCGGAAAAAGGTTAAATGTTGAAGCAGATTATGTAGTATTATCTATGGGTGTCCGACCTGATAATGATTTGTTTAATTCAATAAAGGGTAGTTCAAACTATAAGGTTTATAATATAGGTGACAGTAATAGAATCGGCAGAATTGCAAATGCAACAGAGGCAGCGTATCAGCTTGCAGTCAGTTTATAATACGAGGGTGTAAATATGTTTTCGGCACGTGAACATTTTAAAGAAAAATTAAACAAGATAAATAAAAAAATCAATTCAGGGCTGGATTTTGATTTCACTGCAGTGAGTAAGAGAATTGAAACACTTGATGATTTTAACAACGTAATTATGGCTGATTTTTTTAGCGGTAAGCAGCTTTTTTACAGGGGAGAAAGAATTAATGACCCTAACAGAAATCTTTTGCCTACTATGCTTAGAAATCCTGACAGGCTTTTTTCGGACAATGATTTGGGCGTTATTCATATTGACGGCAATTACGTTTATAATTACTATGCGTCATTGGGAAACTTTGTCAGTGTTTTCAATAAAACAATGGGTTTGGCTGACGCTGACAATCTCTATGAAATCTGTGCATTTGCACAGCATTATTATCATTTCTCACCCCTCATTGATTTTACGAAAAGTGTTTATCCTTCTCTTTCGTTTGCTCTTAAAAATCGTGATACATATGACGATGACATTGTTTTATATGTGCTTGAATTGAAGAATGACAAGGATTATACAACTGATATAAATATAGCTAATGAATGGCTGAAATCACTTGATATTTATGTGAGCTGTTTTGATGAAGATGTTGTTAAAAGAACAGTAAAAGAGGTTATTGAAAATAAGGAACTTCGTATGACAGAAGATTTCAGGCAGCATCTTGAAAGACTTAATACCCGTCCTTTACCGAAAGCAAAGCTGATTGATATTCCATCAAATACAAGGATGAAATTTCAGCAGGGTGTATTTTTAATGCTGACGGATTTTCAGTTGTTTAATGTTAAGTATTTTACTAAAAATTTACGTGAACAGTTCTCAATAACAAAATTTATTATTAATAAAGATATTTGTCCGCAGATATTGCAAATAATTGAATGTGATGCTCCATGGTATAATTATAAATACTTGACCGATGTGGAAGCCGCATTCAAAATAGCAGTTGAGGAATGATTTTTACTTGATATTATCTTATAAAAATAAGCTCACCAAGCGGTGAGCTTATCAGCCTGTCGAAAAAGGTCCGGCTTATGCTGGGCTTTTTGTCATATATATGGTAAAATATATGTGGTGATGAAAAATGATAGAAAAGCACAGAGAAAACCGCGAGCAGG